>Ga0315327_10000359_pt1 | contig 22112 bp, 32 predicted proteins | sample M110032315metaG_FD_203460 | JGI IMG/M metagenome (GOLD analysis project Ga0315327, IMG submission 203460) | Ammonia-oxidizing marine archaeal communities from Monterey Bay, California, United States - M1 100m 32315 | ecosystem: Environmental > Aquatic > Marine > Coastal | place: USA: California... | reverse complement strand
CCCCCACCCCCAAATTTCAGAGAAATTTAGGGGGGGGGGTCTAATGGGGAAGCGGGGTCCAGCTCCAAAACCTGCCAAAGTTCTGAAACTGTTGGGTTCAGGTTCGATTGGAACCAGAACCGAACTGCCAGCCAGCGGGAAGAAGCCGCCCTGCCCGAGCTGGTTAAGCCGGGAAGGAAAGGCCGAGTGGAAACGCATTGTGCCCAAGCTGGAAGCCCTGGGCATCATCGATCAGGTTGACCGGGCAGCCCTGAGCGCCTACTGTGAAACATGGAACCAGTTTTACCAGGCGGTAAAAACCCTGCGCAAAGAGGGGGAAACCTTTAAAACCCCTGCGGGGTACATTCAGCAACACCCTGCTGTTTCAATACTCAATGCAGCCAGGCAGGCCCTGATAAAGTTTGCATCGCAGTTTGGATTAACCCCATCAGGCCGGGTGGGACTGGCGCAGAAGGAAACCGAAAACCTGGACCCTTTGACGGAATTCACCCGTAAAAAGCATGGTTGATAAGACCACAAAGCGTTTCATCAGGAATGAAACCGATGAGAAAGCAGCCCGGGCCGGATTCAAGATGGATCTCAAAAGGGCCGGGCATGTTGTTAGTTTCTTTTCAGAATACCTGCGCCACACAATGGGCCAGTGGGCCGGGCAGCCAATCGAGCTGATGAAGTGGCAGAAAGAAGAGCTGTTAAAACCTTTGTTCGGTTGGGTGCATAAAGATACTGGCCTGCGCAGGTTCAGAACGGCATATATCGAGGTGCCCAAAAAGAACGGCAAGAGCACTTTATGCAGCGGCCTGGCGCTGTATCTTCTGGCGGCAGATGGTGAACCTGGGGCACAGGTTTTCTGTGCAGCTGCCAGCCGTGACCAGGCCGCTATTGTTTACCGGGAGGCCAGCAAGATGGCGCAGGGCTCACCCCTGCTGAATGATTACGTGCTGGCAAGGGATTCCCAAAAGCATCTGGCAATCCCCAGCAGCAATTCATTTCTGAAAGCCCTAAGCGCAGAGCATCACAGGCAGGAGGGGCTAAATTGGCATGGTTTGATATTCGATGAACTCCATGCCCAGCCGGATCGCAGGCTGTGGGATTGCCTGCGCTATGGGGGGGCCAGCCGCAGGGAACCCCTGTTAATCTCTATAACTACGGCGGGGTTTGATAGGCATTCAATCTGCTATGAGCAGCGCAGCCAGGCTGAAAGGGTTCTGAATGGCACCACCGAGGATCTAACATTTTTCGGGTTCATCAGGAATGCCCCAGAAGATGCAGACTGGACCAGCCCCAAGGTGTGGGCACAGGCCAACCCCAGCCTGGGAGTGACCATCAGCCGGGATGATATCAAGGCAGCTTGTATAGAAGCCCAGGAAAGCCCTACCAAAGAAAACAGCTTCAAGCGCTACAGGCTGAATATTTGGACAGAACAGGATACCAGGTGGATGCCCCTGAAAAAGTGGGATGCCTGTGCCGGGGATCTGGCACAGCTGGAGGGGCAGCCCTGTTATTGTGGCCTGGATCTGGCAAGCACCCGGGACATAGCAGCCCTGGCAATGGTGTTTCCCACCGATGAGGGTTTCAGCGTTCTATCACGTTTCTGGATTCCCAAGGAAAATGCCCTGGAACGGGAACGGCGCGACCGGGTGCCCTACTTAACCTGGGCTAAAGATGGAATAGTGACCCTGACAGATGGGGACGTAATAGATTATGATGTAATCCGAGAGAGCATCAACGAGCTGAACGAAACCTACAACATTCAGGAAATAGCCATTGATAGATGGAATGCAGCCCAGATCACCACCCAGCTGCAAGGCGATGGGTTTGAGGTGGTGATGTTCGGGCAAGGCTTTGCATCTATGAGCGCACCCACCAAAGAGCTTGAAAGAATAGTCTACTCAAAAGAGCTGAACCATGGGGGCTGCCCTGTGTTGCGGTGGATGGCCGGGCACGTGACAGTCGAACAGGATGCAGCAGGCAATCTGAAATTGTCTAAAAAGAAATCACAGGAAAAAATCGATGGCCTGGTGGCGCTTGTTATGGCACTGGGCCGGGCCAATGTTAGAACAGAACCCACCAAGAGCGTTTACAGCGCAGGTGGGCTTTCCTTTGTATAAGGTGAAAATATGGGATTCCTTGAAACCCTTTCAGGCTTTTTTAAAAAGCGCAGCATAGAAAACCCTTCAACACCCCTGAGCGCACCAGATGATTGGTTGTTGGATCTGGCCGGGGGATCTACCAGCAGCGGCGTGAACGTTAACCCACAGTCTGCAATGACCTATGCCCCTGTATACAGGGCGGTGAACCTAATCAGCCAGGACGTTGCCAAGCTGCCCCTGGTTGTTTACAGGCGCAATGGTGAAGGCAAGGACAAGGCAACCCAGCACCCGGCATACAGGGTGCTTAGGTACCAGACCAGTAGCACCATGAGCGCTTTTGAATTCAAAGCCACCCTGACAGCGGATGCCCTGCTATACGGCAGCGGCTATGCAGCAATCATGCGCAACAACGCAGGCACAGCGCAGGAGCTGATTCCCCTAAGCCCTGGAGCCACCAAGGAAAACTGGAATGGTGACGTTAGATCGTATGTAACCACCATCAACAATGTTGAAGAAACCCTTCGGGCAGAAGATGTGCTGCATATACGGGCACTGTATGGCCTGGGGGTGGTGGAGCTGGCAAGGGAAAGCATCGGCCTGGGCATGGCAGCTGAATTATATGGCAGCGTATTTTTCAAAAACAATGCAAGGCCATCTGCTGTGCTTGAACACCCAGGGCATTTAGATAATGATGCCAGGGATAACCTGCGCAGATCATGGCAGGCAATGCATGGGAATGTTTCCAACAGCCACAAAGTGGCAATCCTTGAAGAAGGTATGCAGCTAAAGCCATTTGCCAGCAGCAACAAGGATGCTGAGTTCAACGAAACCCGGCAGCTGGAGGTGCGCAACATAGCATCATGGTTCGGAATTCCACCCCACATGCTGGCCGACAACACCAGAACCAGCTACAACAGCCTGGAAAGTGAAAACCAAGCCTATTTAGACAGTTCATTAGATCCCTGGTTATGCACTTGGGAAACAGAATGCCGGGCCAAACTGCTAACCCAGAGCCAGCAGCAGCGGGACACCCATTTTGTGGAGTTCAACAGAAATGCCCTGGTGAGGGCCAACATGGAAGCCCGGGGCAGCTATTACAATCTGGCTATTCAGGGCGGCTGGATGTCCCGCGATGAAATCAGGGGCAGGGAAAACCTGAACCCCATCCCAGGCGAGGGCGGCAGCACGTTCATGGTGCCCTTGAACATGGGGCCAGCATCTGCTGCGGCGGAAGCTGACCAGGGCGGCGAAGAACTGGCTGCCCGGGAATCAGGGGAAGTGCTTTTGCATGACACCTTGCAGCGCATGGCTAAACGGGTTTGCACAGGTGCCCATCGAGCAGCCAAGAAGGGGCGCTTTAATAATTGGCTAAACCAGGGGATGGTTGATGAATCAAGGGCGGTTGTACTTGATGCCTTAACACCTGTTCTGGATCTGTTAGAAATCAAGGGTGACAGAAGCAGCCAGATGCTGGAATTCTTTTACACCCTGAAAGATGAATTTTCGGGCTTACTTAATAAGCGCCAAGGGGTGCTGCCCGGGATCAAGTCAGAAGATATGGAAAACATAATAACCACAGTCTGTGAAGAGCTGACCAGGCGGTGGATAGAAGGGATAAAAAATGGAAGCTGAGAGAAGATATCAACCAGCCGTGGCCGATTGTGAAATCAGGCAGGATGCCAACGGTGACATTTCAGGTTATGCAGCCGTGTTTTATGATGGGCAGCCTGGAGGCGGTACAGAATTTGGCCTGTGGGAAGGTGCCCGGGAACGTATAGCCCCTGGGGCGTTTGCCAGGGCCATTACAGAACGTGATGATGCCCGGGCGCTGTTCAACCATGAACCTGATAAGCTGCTGGGCCGTGTTTCAGCTGGCACCCTGCAACTGCGTGAAGATGGCAAGGGGCTGCATTACAGGATCAACCTGGGGAATACCAGCATTGCCCGGGATGTAAAAGAGATGATCAGCCGGGGGGATCTCACAGGCAGCAGCTTTTCATTCAAAGTGACAGAGGAAGAATGGACAGATGAGGAAGGCACCCAGGTGCGCACCATTTCAGGGGTGCAGCTCTTTGATGTGGGGCCTGTTACCTTCCCAGCCTATGATGCCAGCACTGTGAAAAGCCGGGATCTGGCCGGGGCAAAGGAAAGCCTTTCAGACCATGAAGCCGAAAAGCATAAAAAGCTGGTAAATGACCGTTTCGACGCAATTACAGCTGAAATGTTGCAAGAAAACCCCGATGAGAAGCCCACAGAAGGCGCTGAAGAGCCGCAAGCAGGGCACCCTGAGTAAATACACCTGCCAAAAGGCAGGCGCTTACAGGGCAACCAGGGGCGGCACTTGACAGAAAAACCCCTAAAGTTATAATCCGGTAGTTAATCAAGAACCCAAGCCCAGGCTCTAATGCCCAGGGTGCGAATCCTTGCCAGGTCCAAACCTGGAAAAAGGGCCGCAAACTAATCACTAGTTGGCGGCTCTTTTTCGTGGGCAGCCTGGAGGAAAAACACATGAGCATTAAAGCACTTAAAGAACAGCGCTTTGAGATTTTCAAGAAGCTTGAAGAGCTGCGGAACCTGGCAAATGATTCTGAGCATAAATGGAGTTCAGAAGATGAAACCAATTGGTCTGCTTGTAATGGCGATTACGACAGAGTAAGCAGAAGTATTGATCTTACAGAGCGTACAGAGGAACTTGAAAAGCAGCTGGAAGAGAAAGCCGAAACCCGGCAGCTGTTCAGGGAAAATGCCCCAGAAAAGGTGAGGGAAATTCTGCCCAGTGAAGAGGACAGAAATGATGCGCTGCAAGGATGGGCCAGGCAGCAGCTTGGCATGGATCTGGAAGAGCGCCACCAGATGGCGTGCCGGAAATGTAATGTTAACCCGGCAAAGGAATACTATGAAGCCAAGTTAAGCCGGGCCAACTATGACACCATCAGGCGGGAATTAAGAGCGCAAAGCACCACCGACAGTGCAGGCGGTTACACGATTCCCGAGGGCTTTGTGTTCGAGCTGGAACGGGCGCTGCTGGCGTTTGGCGGTATGCGGCAGGTAAGTTCTGTTATCAGGACAGATTCCGGGAATGACTTGCCATGGCCGACGGTGAATGACACCAGCAATGCAGGTGCCATTCTTGCCGAAAACACCGAGGTGAGCGAGCAGGATGTGGTCTTTGGGTCAGTCACCCTGAATGCTTACAAGTACACCAGCAAGCTGGTGAGGGTTTCAGAAGAGTTGATGCAGGACAGTGCTTTCAATCTGGCACAGGTTCTGGGTTCTCTCCTGGGTGAACGTGTTGCACGTATCCTGAATACGCACTTCACCACCGGGACAGGCTCCAGCCAGCCCAATGGCGTTGTTACAGCTTCCACTTCTGCTTTTACGGCAGCCAGTGCCACAGCTATAACAGCAGCTGAAATCATTGATCTTTTCCACGGTGTTGATCCGGCCTATAGGGATTCTGATTCATCGGTGTTTATGATGAATGATTCGAGTGTTGCAGCTGTGCGCAAGCTCGTTGATTCAGATGGGCAGTTCCTGTGGCAATCAGGAATGCAGGCTGGCATCCCAGATCGGCTATATGGCCGGGCTGTGGTTATCAACCAGGACTGCGCTGACATTGCCACCGGAACTAAGCCAATTCTCTTTGGGCAGTTCAACCTGTACAAGATCAGGGACGTGGCATCTCTCAGGCTGCGCAGGCTGGTTGAAAGATATGCTGATTATGATCAGCAGGGCTTTGTTGCGTTCAGCCGCCATGATGGTGATTTGCTGAATGCAGGTACTAACCCCATCAAATTCATCACTATGGCCTAATCCATGAAGATTAAATTACTTTGTGGAAGAGCAGGGCCAACGGTTTGCCAGAAGGCTGGAGATGTCATTGACGTTTCGGGCGATGAGGCCAAAAGCCTAATCGCAGCTGGGCAGGCCGTAGCAGTTAAGGGGGGCAGCGCTAAGGGCGCTGCCCCTACTTCTAAACCCAAGAAGAAGGCTGAGTAATGAAAATAAAACTTCTGGTTAACTGGCGCAGGGAGGAAGGCACCCATTGTGTCGGGGATATCATTGAAGTTTCAAAGGCAGTCGGGCAGCGCTTGGTGGAAATAGGCCAGGCGCTGCCAGCTTCCGGCAAAAAGGAAGCGGCAGCCGTGAAACCCGACACCGAAAACGCAGCAGAACCCGGACCAGAAAAGAGGTAATTCATGGGCCTGGCATTGGTCACTGCACCCACAGAAGAACCCTTAACCCTGGCAGAGCTGAAAACGCATCTGCGGGTGGATACCACCGATGATGACACCTATATCACTGGCCTGGGGCAGAGTGCCCGGGAATGGTGCGAGGGTTTCTGCAATCGGCAGTTTGTAACAGCCACCTGGGACTGGTCTATTGATCGGTTTCAAAATGAGCTGCTGCTGCCAAAGCCGGAGCTGGAATCTGTGGGTTCAATTAAATATATAGATTCAGACGGTGCCACCCAGACAGTGGCAGCCGCCACCTATGATGTGGATATTGACCAGCAGCCAGGCCGGGTGCGCTTGGCCTATGGCAAGAGCTGGCCGGATGATCGTAGAGCCACCCCCAACTGCGTGACAATCAGATTTGATGCAGGGTATGGCGGGGCCAGTGCTGTGCCTGAAACCATCAAGGCAGCCATGAAACTGCTGGTGGGCCACCTGTATGAACACCGGGAAGCTGTGACCCTGGGCCACTTGTCCAGATCCTTGCAGTATGGCCTGGAAAGATTGCTATACCCATACAAGATGCCGGAGGTGTAATGCTTGCAGGGCGTTTGCGGCACCGGGTGGAATTCCAGAATGAAAGCCTGGCCAGCGATGGGCAGGGTGGTTCAACACGTACTTGGGCAACCCGGGCAACTGTGAGTGCATCTATCAAGCCCCTGAGAGCAGAAGAACGGTTTTACAATGAACAGCTGCAACACAATGGCACCCACAGCCTGCTTATCAGGTATAGATCAGACATTGAACCCACAGACCGGGTAAAGTATGGCAGCCGCTATTTTCAGATAGTTGGAATTATCAACACCAACGAGCTGGATAAGCAGCTGGTTATCACCTGCAAAGAGCTGGACCTATGAAATTTAATCTACAGATCAGCAAGAACAGCCAGCAGGTGGTTTTTAAGCGCCTATTGTTGATGTCTGGGGAAATCCAGCGGCAGGTGGCAGAAGAAGTGGACAAGTCAACCAAGGCCATCAGGACAGAAGCCAGGGCCAGGGCACCCAGGGACACAGGCAGGCTATCCAGATCCATCAGCATTAAGAAATTAAATGACGGTTTAACCGGGGTGGTATACACCAGAACCAGCCGGGCCGGGTCCAGCTCTGGTGTTGGCTATGCTCACCTGGTGGAATTCGGCAGCGGCGCTTTCTATTCACCACCCAGGGGGGTGGGGAAAAGGGGCGGCGGTGGGCCATACAGACCAGCCAGCCGGGGCATGTTAGGTGCCTGGAGTGAAAGAAAAAACCTGCCAGCATTCCCGGTTGCCCGGGCAATCGGTATGCGTGGCGGCGTAAAAGGCAGGCCGTTTCTTTTCCCGGCATTTGAGGGTGAGAAAAAGAGCTTTCAGCGTGGTTTGCGCCGGGCTATCTGGAACCGGGGCGTTTTAAAGTTTGCAAGGCGTAGGGCGGCATGAGCGAAAGACTCCCACTTAATTCATTACAGAAGGGCATCTATGGCCGCTTAACAGATGTCAGCGCTGGTATATCAACAACCGTATTTGATGAGGTGCCAGAAGGCACAGCGCTGCCCTACGTGGAAATTGGCAGTTGTTCTGTAAGCCTGGATCTGGAGAAGATCAGCGAGGCCACCACCACCCTGCACGCATTCAGTGATAGTGCAGGGAACAAAGCCTGCAACGATATACTGGAGGCCAGCATTGAGAGCCTGACGGGTTCAGCTCTATCTTTAGATGAAAGTTTTACCCAGGCGCTGTGCCGCTTGGAAATGGCAGAAATTTTTAAGGAATACCATGCTGACGGGAAACTAGTCAGGCATGGGGTTTTAAGGTTACGTTGGATTCTTTCTGACGATTCATAAGGAGTAAAGACAATGGCAGTAGAAACAGGGCTTTCCTGGCTATTTTATGTAGATACAGCAGATGATCCGTCCAGCCCAACATGGGCGAAGCTGCCCCAGCAGCGTGGTGGCAATCTGAATTTCAGCAAAACGGACGTGGATGCGACGAACAAAGATAACAGCGGATGGGAAGATTCCGTTAGCACCAGGCGTGGCTGGACTGCCAGCTGTGATGGAGCATATGAAAATGATGATGCTGCGCTTCAATATCTGATTGATACCAACCAGCTTTCTGGTGGTGTCACAGATTATGATGTTTACATCAAGATGGTGGATGCAGCTGGTGACGTATACACCGGATCAACCACAATGGATTCAATAGAGCTTGATTGCCCCGAGGGTGATCTGGTTTCTTATTCGATCAGTTTCACCGGGCGTGGTGCATTGACCCTGGCGAGGGCCTAATTAAATGACCGAAGAACCTACGTTTCCATCTGGCGTTTCCATTAACCTGGACCGTGAAAGGCGCATCAAGTATGGGCACAATGCCCTGTGTGAGTTTGAAAACGCAATGGGCAAGCCCATCGGGGCATCTTTGACCAGTGAAGAACAGATAGGTTTTTCCACAATACGTGCATTGCTGTGGGCTGGCCTGCTCTGGGAAGAACCTACGTTAACCCTAGAGCAGGCCGGATCACTAATTGATTACGTGCCAGAGGATGAGGCATCAGAAATACATGACCGGGCCAGGTACGTGGCAGATCGGTGCCTGCTGGCATTTACTGCGCAACACCCAAAGGCAAAAAAAAAGACAAGGGCCAAAGCACAGGCCAGCTGAAAACCAACTGGGATGAGCTGCTGCGCATGGCATTCAGGATCAACCTGGAGCCTGCGCAGTTCTGGAGGTTAACCCCAAGGGAGTTTCAGTTGATGATTGAAGCCTTTAACGAGAATGAAAAGGCAGCGCATGATGCCAGGGCCTGGACAGTTTCAACCCTTATCTGCGCCCTGGGCCAGTTCAAGCGCAAACCAAACCCAAGGAAGATGTTTGATGAGCTTTCCGGCAGGGCTAAAGAGAGAAAAGGCAAGCACCAGGGGAATGAAAAGATTGCCCGAATTTTTCAGGAATCCCGGGAACGAGTAGCAAGAAAGCAGGCTGCGGCAGATGGTTAATATTGGCGGCATGAATATTACCCTGGGGCTGGATCTCTCAAAGTTTGAGAAACAGATGAAGGGGATCAGGCGCAGGTTTGGGCGCTTGTCCAGCCAGCTGCGCATGGCCGGGGGTGATCTAACCCGGGCGCTAACAGTGCCCCTGGCCGGGATTGGCATTCTTGCAACCAAAGCAGCCATAGACTGGGAAACCAGCTTTGCCAATGTTCGCAAAACGGTTAAGGGCACAGCAGAAGAGTTAAAAGAGCTTGAAGAGGGTTTGCAGCAATTATCAACCCGGGTGCCAAAGAGCGCAGCAGGGCTGGCATCTATTGCAGAGGAAGCCGGGCGGCTAGGCATCGAATCTGATAAGCTGCTGGGCGGTGGTGGCAAGATGGGCTTTGTGGAAGTCATCACCAGGCTGGCAGAAACCAGCACCCTGGGAGCTGAGGAAGCCGCCACCGGGCTGGCAAGGTTTGCGAACATAACCAAGCTGCCCCAGGGCAACATTGAAAACCTGGCGAACAGTCTAACTGTGCTGGGTTCAGAGTTTGCCACCACCGAGAATGAAATTCAGGAAATGAGTCTGCGCTTGGCAGGTGCAGGTTCACAAATTGGCTTGAGTGGGGCAGAGATTACAGGGTTTTCTGCTGCACTAACCAGCCTGGGCATCAATGCAGAATCAGGCGGTACTGCAATGAGCCGGGTTTTTATTGATATTGCAGTCGCAGTGGATGAGGGCGGCAAAAAACTAGAACAGTTTGCCGACATTGCAGGCCAAACAACCCAGGAATTCAGCTCACAATTCAAACAGAATGCAGCCGGGGCGGTTAAGGATTTCATCGGTGGCCTGGGCAAGCTGGATAAGCGGGGGATGAGCCTGTTCGATACATTGGACAAGGTGGGCTTTTCAAATGTTAGAATCAGGGATGCCCTGCTGAGGGCCAGCGGCGCAGGGGATCTGCTTACAAGAACCCTGGACAGATCCAATGCAGCCTGGGAAGAAAACAATGCGCTTACGGCGCTATCAGATGAGCGCTTCAAAACAGCTGGTGCCCGTTTGCGCATGTTACAAAACAAATTCAAGATTATGTCCACCACCCTGGGGGCAGCCCTGGCACCAGCCCTTGAAAGCCTGATTGAAATGATCCAGACCAGTTTCATGCCCATGATTCAGGGGTGGATTGCAGCATTCACAGCCCTGGCACCCAGCACCAAGGCGCTGATTGTCACCCTGGTGGGGCTGGCAGCTGCCATCGGGCCGCTAATATTCATGGCAAGCGCCCTGACAGGGGCGCTGGCAGGCGTTGCCAGCATGATGACACTTATATCCAAACATCCCATTGTTGCCCTGCTATCAGGCATTGCAGCCCTGGTGGTGGGCATTGTCGGCTATAATTCGGCTTCCAGAAAAATGAAGGCGCTCACAGCTGGTGTGGGGGCTGAAATGACGGAATCAGAAAAGCGGGTTGCCAAGTTGGCCGAGGGTTACAAGTTATTAACCCGGGTGAAAGAAGCTGAAATCAAGCTGGCTAAGGCTAAGGCATTTGACCCTGCCAAGATGGGGGCACAGGGCCAGAGGCTGGGCATAGGCGAGGGCCAAGCACAATCCATTAAGAATGCCACCGAGGCATTAAGAGCTGCCCGACAAGCAGCCCAGGGCCTGACAACAGCCATCATCGATGAAAACATAGCCATCGAAAAAACCCAGGGTGCCCTGGATGAATGGGAAAAGCGCATTGAGCATGTGCGAATTGCCAAGGGTGGGGCCGGGCAAGAAATGGAGCTATATCATGGCCTGTTGGCAGAAGAAACAGCCCTACAGGAAAAGCTGGCCAGGATAACTGGAAAAGATGCAGCAGATGCGCTTGATGAAAGCCGGGGGCGTTACCAGCAGTTGCGCTCAATACTTGCCGATGTTGGATCTCAAATGGGCAACAATATTGATGTTGTGCAGAAGTTTAAAGATGCCCAGAAAGAGGCAGCCACCAGCACCCTGGACGTTTGGAAAGAGTGGAAAACAGAGATGGCAATGATCATCGATGGCACCACCACCCTGTTTGATGAATTTAATTTCAACGTGATGCAGCGCTTTTCAGATGGGATAGGCGAGGCGTTTTCATCGGCGATTGTTGATGGCAAGAGCTTCACAGATTCATTGAAAGCACTTTGGAAAGACATAGCCAAAATGATAATCCAGCGGTTGATCTCGATTGCCATTCAGATGGCCGTGTTTTCAAAGATGCAAAAAGCCCTGGGCCAAGAAGGGCTGGCCGCTACAGCATCCACCCAGGCAGGTGAAACCTTTGGACACATGTTTAAATCAGTCATTGCCGGGCTGCCATATCCTGCCAATATACTGGCAGCCCCTGGGCTGGCAAAGGCGGCAGCGGTGGCGGTGGCGGCAGGATCATTAGCCTTTGGAGCCTTTGCAGATGGCGGCATTGTCACAGGGCCAACCATCGGGCTGGTAGGCGAGGCAGGCCCAGAGGCCATCATTCCCCTGGATAGGCTGGGGCAGTTCGGTGGAGGGGGCCAGGTAATCAATCTGCACGTTGATGGCGAATTAATAACTCAAGAAGTGGTGAAAGGGATGCCTGCATTCATTGATGCCAGGCTTGGAGGAATTTAGAAATGGCAGCCAGTTTTATAAAATACAACACAGCAACCAAAGCCTATTTTTTCATCAAGTCATTGACCAGCTATGGCGTGGCCGCAGCCGGATACGGCAGTTATTTTACCGTTTGGCTATCCCAGGATGGCGGTGCCCCAGTTAACCCTGCTGGCAGCCTGACAGAAGTTAGCAGCACCTATATGCCCGGGCTGTATTCTTGCGATATTTCAGCATCAGAAACAGCTTATGGGGTGATTGCCTGCGCCCTCGATCCCAATATGGGGTATGAATATTACCAAACAGACCCATTTTATATCTTCACAGATAAGAACAAGATGCAGGCGGATATAAAGGAAATAGACGGCGATGCCACCCCTGTTTCTAACTTGGATGATGCCTTTAATGGCACAGGTTATGGCATTCAGCCAGCATTCCATAGCACCCAGGTGCAAGCAGATATAGCCAAGGTGAATGAAAGCGCAACAGCCGCCAAGCACCTGGCGCTGGGGGCTGATTCTATTGTTTCGGCAGAGTGTACCACCGGAAGCACCACCAGCAGCATAGTGGGCACCGGGTCATCCCTTAAGGCTACCGATTCCTTCTATATAGACCGGATGATAATTTTTACAACAGGGGATCTGGCCTATAGTGCCAGGCCAGTGGCCGCATACGATGGCAGCTCAAAGACATTTACAGTGGGCACAGCCTTTACAAGCGCCCCATCAAGCGGGGATGAGTTCATCATCGTTTAATCTATGCCAGATCAGCTGCAACTAAACCCCATCGGGCTGCCCATGCGCAGGGTGTTTGCGGTAGCCCCTGCCATCGAGGGCATAGAAATCACCATCAACGGGGTGGATCTAACCGGGGAATACAAGCCTGGCAGCTTATCCATCAGCGATGAGCTTGAAAGCAGGGGCACAGCTGATTTCATCCTGGTGGATAAAACAAATGCCCTGGAATACACACCAGGGCAATCGGTGGAAGTTCGATTCAATGAGGGCATCGTTTCCACCCTGGTGTTTTCGGGCACCATACAGAGCATCAACGAGCGCTGGCCTGCAATGGATAGGGTGACAGCGTTTCATACTCTCAAAATCAAGGCGGTTGACCATAACAGCATTGCTGACAGATTCCTGGTGGGGCGCACCTATGCAGCAGGCCAGCTGCCCGGGGATATAGCCAAGGATCTGCGCACCAATTACCTGGAAGCAGAAGGCGTGACCCTGGGCAACATTGAAAATGGCAGCTTCACCCTGGGCCAAGTGGCATTCAACTATCAGAGCGTTGCAGATTGCCTTGATGATTTGGCAGAGCTGGTGGGCTTTATCTGGTTTATCGACTATGACCGGGCTTTAAACTTTCAAGCCAGGGATACCACCAATGCAACTTTTGGCTATACGGATTCAAGCCTGCCCATCAGAAGCCTGCTGAAAGAGAAGAGCCGCAAGAACTACAGAAACAGGCAATACCTGAGAGCTGGCCGGGACATACAAAGCAGCGCCAATACTGAATCATTCAATGGGGATGGTGAGCGCAGAACCTTCACAGTGGGCCTGCCAATAGGCGAAGAACCCACCATCACCCTGGATACAGGGGCAGGCCCTGTTGCCCAGACCCTGGGCATCAACGGGGTGGACAGTGGGAAGGATTTTTACTGGCAGAAGGATTCAAACCAGGTGGAACAGGATTCATCGGGCACAGTGCCAGCAGATGGCAGCACCCTGGCCGTGACCTATAAGGGGCTAATACCCATCATCGTGCAGGCCGATGCAGAAGATCAGCAGGCAGCCCGGGCAGATGAATCAGGCGGCACCGGGATCTGGGAAAACATAGAAGATGATGAGCGCATAGAGGATGCAGAGTTTGCATTGGAAAGAGCCACCGGGCTGCTGGGGCGTTACGGAAGATTCCCAGAGGTGGTGACGATCAGCACAGACAATGCCAGGCTGGTGGCCGGGCAGGTGCAATCTATCGAGCTGACCAGGGAAGGCATCAGCGGGGATTATCTGATTCAATCAGTAACAGCCCGGGACCGGGGAAACAACAGCCTGGTTTATAACTACAAATGCGTAGATGGTGCGCTGGTTGGTGGCTGGGTGGCATTCTTCAAGAGGCTGGCAGCTGGTGGCAGAACCTTTGAAATCAGGGATAATGAAATCTTCATCATCCTGCGTGAAAAGAACGTGGCGCTAATGATCAAGGATGCCGCAACAGGTACTGCGGATGCAGGGCTTTCAAGTTTCACCCTGGACCCTTACAGTGTGTTCCTGGTGGCATCAAGCGCAGCCGCCTATTCAGATCCAAATGGTAGTTATATTGGCGCAGGCTGGACAAATGCAGACGGTACCAGGCGGGGTGCCGGGGGCACAATCGGGAGCATTAGGGATGGAAGTTAAGAGCAATGTTGAGCTGACCATCAAGAAGGGCCAGCAGGTGGTGGAGGTTATCAAGGCCAAGAACCTGATTACTAATGCCGGGCTTAACTGGTTCAGGGATCTGGCCGGGGGCACAGTGGGCAGGGCAGATGGCCAGGCTGTGGGCACAGGGACAACAGCGGCAGCAGCTGGTGATATAGCCCTGGAAGCATCTGTACTGAAAAAAACCATTGATAGGCGCTTGGATTCAGACAAGAAAATTACCTTCCAGACCCTGTTTCTGGAGGATGAAGCCAATGGTAACACCCTTTCAGAAGTAGGGTTATTTGGGGGCAGCGTATTGATTGCCCGGGCTTTGATCACCCCAACCATTGCCAAAGATTCATCGATCAGTGTAACCATAGCCCATGAAATTGAATTCTTATATGAGGCATAACAATGGCAATTGAAGTATTCCCAACAGCCAACGACATAGGCGGCAGCGGCACAGGGCGCACAGGCACTGAGGAAAACATGGTGCAAACCCTGGACAGATACAGCACCCAGAGCAGCATCCTTTCAGGCATGACCCTGCCAGCCAGCGCGGTGGATTTAGATTTAGAGGTTGCAGCAGGCAGAGCCTGGATTGATGGTTATTTGGTGCGTTTCCCAGCTGCTGAAACTGTTGCCATTACTGCATCATCAACGGTTTATCTATGGCTGAAACTCACAGGGGCCGGGGATAGCCCACCAGCTGTGACAGCCACAGCCTGGGTGGAAACTGCCACCCTAACAAACCCGGGCAATGCAGCGCTGGTGGGGAAGATCACCACCAGTGGTTCAGCCATTACAGCCACCGACGATGAAAACAGGCGGGAAGGGGCAGGCTATATCATCGGAACGTATACAGGCGATGGAACGACAAGCCAGGACATAGATTTAGGGGCCACCCCCAGGGCTGTGACCGTAACAACCCGGGCAGATGTTAATACTGTATATTCAGAAAATGCAGAAATCTGGTTAGGGAATGCCACCCTGCCCGTGAAACAAACCAACTCAAACATAGTGATAATCAAGGATGGTTTCAAAGCCTATGACGACGACCCAGCCACAGGCTTGAATGATGGCAGCCGAGTTTACACCTACATAGCCCACTTTTAAGCCATGAATTTTGAAAGCCTAATATTGGAAGCACCCCTGCTGGCCGCAGTTGTCCTGATTGTTTCATTGTTTATCAGGTACCTGGGCAAGCGAGATGAAGAACTGCGCCACATTATCAACCTATTCAATGAAAGAGTTGCCAGCCTGGAAAGCACTTCAAGAGAATCCACCAAGGAATCAGCTGTGCTGCGGGAAACAGTTCACAACCTGGATATCACCCTGCGTGAAATGAAAGAAACAATTTCCGGCAAGCTAAAAGGTAACTAAGCACAAAACCCCCGGAAAACCCCCACCCTACTGAGCGCACCAGATAGCGATGGAGCGCTCCCCGTCCAAACAAGAACCCGGCACCTGTAGGCCGGGTTCTTTCTTTTTAATAAACATACCAGGGCAGCGGGTGTGGATGCGGTGGCTAAGCGCTGGAAGTGGTCAACCAGAATGATTCAGGCAAAAGCCTTTCATGTTAACTGGTTGATTGAATGCTGCCCTGGTATTCAGTTTAAAACGCAACAGGGGGCAATCTGGGGCTTCTGAGGGGAAACCCGGGTGCTGCCACCCCTGTGGGCTGCGCTGTCAATATTAGATTAAAAGCCTAATTCCCCCTGCACCATAACATTAGAATCAGTAGGGGTTTCCTGCTGGGGTGGTGGTTTATGCAAGCCGTTTTTGATTGTTCTGTTCATGGCAACCCTGCAATCTTCAAGGATTTCCACTTCAAGGATGATCCGATCAAGCCCCAGCCGGGCTGCTGTTGAAGCAGGGGCCAGGGCTTCCTTGATCCGGCGCAGCTTGCAGCTGGTGGTTAGTATGTTGGCGTTCACGTTTTCAGCTCAACAGGGCACACCCAGGTGCTGGCAGCATTGGCAACCTGGCAGAGCCGGGCTTTTTCACTTAGCAGCTTATCTGCTGTGAACTCATCCACCCCACAGGGCTGGGCAGGCTGGGCATCCACCCATTCCTGCGCTTCCTTCTTTGTTGGAAAGAATACCTGAGAAGCGGAAACAGCGTCACCATCTTGAGAGGTTACAAACCAGGCTCTATATATTTTCATATGCTAAACCATTAAAAGCGTGAACAAAACAAAGTGGAACCATGCCATTGCCCAGGCCCTTGAGCCGGGCAGCACGATTAGGAATATTTTTATCAATACGGGGGATGGGTGGTTCATCCTGCCACCAGCTGCCAGCAGCCGTTTTTTCAGCATGATCTGCCAGGCTGGTGGCTGGCATAGGCTCCAAACTATCCCAGCCCAAAGGCCAGCCCATGAGCCAGCAAACCCAGGCAGGGTTCAAGGCACCCTTTTGCCATTCAGCTGGCGTGGTGCCCCTGATTGCAGGGTGATTGCCCAGCATTTTCTGCATCTTGCCAGCCGGGGTGCCTGCTGCATCCTCATTGGCCTGGGGCGTGGGCCAGGTTTGCATCATTACTATAGATTCCAGGCTGGGTGCTCTTCTTCTTCTTTCAGCAGCGCAATCTCCGGGGCTTCTAGCAGTGGGCGTGGGCCAGTTATCTTTTCCAAGCATAGAGCCAGAGCCTGTTGCGCTTATGATTGGCTCCACAGGCTGCCGCCGATAAAGTTGACCATCGAGCATCGAACCCGAGTTCTGCCAGCTCTCCGAGGATCTGGCCGAAATAGTCAAAGGAAACAAGGTTTGCTGAGTTTTCCAGGTAGAGTCTAGGGCATTCCAGATCCCGTAGGATGCGCAGTACGTTTGGGATTTGGTTTCTGGGATCTGCTTGGCCAAGCCCTTTCCCGGCAACTGAGAACCCCTGGCAGGGTGGGCCGCAAACAAGGATATCCACTGAGCCAGCCCAGGGCTTTGCGTCAAAGGTTCCGGCATCGGGCCAGATGGGGGTGGGGGGCAGGCTGCCATCTTGCATTCTTTGGATGAGGATTCTTTGCGCAAAGGGTTCGATTTCAACGAGGCAGACGGGCCGCCATCCCAGCATTGATCCTGCGATGAGGCTGCCGCCCAGCCCGGTGAACAGATCCATTGATCGCAGCTCATAGGTGTTTTCATTCATGTTTCACTTTCTGAATGGGTTTAAAGAATGCCCCAGGCAGCGGGGTTAAGGCTGCCCGGGTCATTGCAAGAAAAGAAGAAAGCCCGGGGCCGGGAGCTGCGCTTGGGAGCGCAGGCGTATTTGGAATTTGTGTTTGGGTCGTGACCAAAGCACCCCGGGCCATTCAGAAAGTGAAGCCTATAAGCCGCCAAACCCGATTCATGCGGCCATGATTGGAAACACGGGCAGACCGTTTGAACTGCCCTGTAAATTCCCATGTTGATTTTTGAAACAGCGCCCCTGCTGCATTGCCCAGGTCCTGCGCTTTATAGCCTGCTGCAATCAAGCCCCTGTACGCATCGTCGGCAGTTGCAGTGCCATTACCAGCCTGGGCAGCTGCAATGGCAGCAGCCCGGGCAACACCCAGCACAGTGGGCCGGGCACTGGCAGCATCATCCTGCCCAGCTTGCATTGCCTTAATGCCTAAATTGAGATTGAAAGTTTCCTGCCGCAGCATGTTTGCACCTACTTTCTGAATTGGTTTTTCTTGCATGTGCGGTATCTTAAGAAGCCCATTAGATTCTGCAAGCCTAAAAATTGCCCGAGGTGCCCCAGTTGCCCACTGTTACCATCAATGATGTTGCTGATTACTACCTGGAAACCCTGCGGTGCCGACACCCAGAAAGCGTTGCAGGCCAGCTGCGGCATGTTGAAACAGCCCTGGGCAGCCTGGATGCAGAGGATCTGCGGGGCTGGCACCTAACACGCTACAGGGCCGGGCGCAGGCGCTTAGGCAGGCAGGATAGCACCATCAATCGAGAGGTGGCATATTTGAGGGCAGCCATGCGCAGGGCGCAGGCAGATGGGCTGATAGAAAACCTTCCAGCATTCCGGCTGGAACGTGAAGAAAACATAAGGGACGATCTGTTAAGCATTGATCAGGTGAGGGCTATAGCAGCCCGGTTGAAAGATCCCTTGGGCGATCTGGTGCGCTTTGGGTTCTGGAGTGGCTGGCGCAAGAATGCCATCTTGAATCTAACCTGGCGCAATGTGGAGCTGCGCAGCGATGGGCCGGGCTTTATTCACATGCCGCAAGAGCTGAGCAAGAACAAGCGCCCTGTTAGTTTTCCCATAGTCGGGCCAATGCAGGCAATCATTGAGCGCAGGAAAAGCCAGGCAGAGGTGGCCGGGGTGATGGTGCCCTGGTTATTTCACAGGCATGGGCAGCAGGTAAAGAGTTTCTACAGGGCCTGGAGAGCAGCACAGCTGGCCTGTGGGATCAATCCCCCATGCGTATTTCATGCCCTGCGGCGCTCAATGGTTACGCATTATCGGCAGAAAGGGAATATTTCAGAGAGTGAAATACTAGCCCTGGCCGGGATGAAAACTCGCAGCATCCTTGACCGTTACACCATTTCAAGGGGTGATGCGCTGATTGCAGCTGTGCAGCAGGCTGCCAGTGTTTGAATAATTGTATTGCCAGCAGCGCCAAATCCTCTAATCTAATGCCATTGCCCTGCGCTATCAGGGCAACAACCACAACCCAATTGTTCAGGAGGTGAAGCCATGAACAAAAGGAAAGACGGGGTGCCCCTAGTCAAAGGGGGCCAGGGCCGCAGCGATGATGAGCTGTATTCAGATGCAATCTGGTTTTTCATTATGGCCGGGGCGCTGCTGGCACCGATAGCCATTCACTTGATCTGGAGGGCAGGCCAATGGCTAAACGGTTAATTGATGACAGCATTCTGACCAGCCCAGATTTCATTGATCTGGGCTGCAAGGAGTGGCGTTTGTGGGTGGGCTTGATCCTCATAAGTGATGATTATGGTTGGGTAAATGCCGAACCCAGGTATTTAAAGAACCGTATCGCCCCAGATAGGCGCATGAGTGAAGCATTCATAGAGCAGACATTGGAAGTATTCGATGCACGTATGATGCTATTACGGCGCACATTTGATGGCACTAAATGCCTGCGGCTGTTGAACTTCAATTTATTTCAGAAGTTGAAGCGCAAACGATTCAGCAAATACCAGGCGCTTGAAGACAAGAGAACAGAAAGAAAAGAAAGCGAGGATACTTTAAGCGCAGAAGAACTGGGCAGGGCCATTGAAGAACACAGGGACAGGGCCAGCCTGGATAGAGTGATCGCAACCACCACCAATGGCATGAAGCCGTAACCATTCAGAAAGGGCCTATGCTCAATACGGAAAAAATAGTTTCATTCACAGAAGCCGCAGAAGCATTACCCGAAATAAACGGTAAAGCTGTTCACCCCAGCGCCATCTGGCGCTGGGCAAGAAAAGGTATTAAGGGGATCAGGCTGGAAACCCTGCGACTAGGCGGTCGCTTTCTAACTTCAATGGAAGCCTTAGACCGTTTCGGCAAGGCATTGGCAGCAGTAGATGCTGGGGAAAATCCCATAGCGAGTGAATACCAGGCGCATCTTGAGCTGGAAGTACTAAGAACCCAGCTGCAAAAACTGGAAAGCAGACTAGACCAAGTAGAAAAACAGCTCTTATGGGTGACAGAATATTTATTGGATAAGCAGAAAGAGTTGAAAGGGTAAAACTTTTGCAGCAGGGTGCCCCTGTGATGGTGGTTGCTAGTCGGCACCCTTTGAGCGCACCCAGGGCAGGCAACCCCTGGGTGCGCAAGCTGTTTTCAGTTGTAATTATTCGGCAATCTATTCAGAATCTGGGTGCAACCACCAGGTGCCAGCCTGGAGCCACACCATCAACGATGCAATCTGCGCTGAGTTCTGCACGTTCAGCGATTACGGATACAGCGGAACCATAACCAGTGCCCTGCACCAGCAGGGCTATTGGTGCGATATAATTTCCTGTGAGGATTCCCGGTTGTTTTATGCCGGGAATGGGCAGCAGGAGGTGATCTGCTTTCTAAATGATCCAGTGCTGGCCGAAATCATAAAGCCCAGGTATTACAGCATCAGGTATTGGCGGGGCGTTGATGTCTATGGGCCATTCCTGACCCATTACAAGCTGATTAGAGCTGCCCTGATAGCCCGGGTGAGGCAAAGCACAGAGAACAAGGGCAGCAAGGTGGAGCGCTGGATAACAGGCCATGGGCTTGGAGGCGCAACAGCCCAGCTGTTTGGCTATGATCTGGCAACCAGGAAGCTGCAAGCAGATCATCTTGTAACCTTTGGGGCACCTATGGTGGGCCGGGATGCCTGGGTGGATTGTTTCAACCACCATTACAGGGACAAGGCCAGGCGCTATGCTTACTGTTCAGATCCAGTGCCCCACCAGCCAGCTGCTGAAAAGGGATTGCAGCAAACAGGCAATCTTAAGTTTATTGATGAGAGTGGCCGAATAAATGACAGGCCACCCCAGTGGCGCAGGCTGCCCGGGGAAGAACCACCCCAGGGCAACCTGGAGGAATGGCCGGGCCATGATATAAGCGTTTATTGTGAGAATCTAAACAGGAGGCAGGCCCAGTGAGATGGTAAGAATAATATTAATGTGTATAGCCATTGTCCTGCTGGCAGGCTGTGCGGATCTGCAATGGCTGGTGCAGCCTGGGCCGGAAGGCACCAGCCCAGCTGTGGAGGCAGCAGGGGCCGCATCGGTGGCACTGGCAGCCAGTGCAGGAGCTGGGCCAGCAGGCTGGGTGATCGGCGGCGTAGGGGCAGCCCTGGCCGCAACAACCGTTATTCTAAGAAGGAAGGGAAAGAAACAATGAGTGGTCTATTTGCATTCTTTGGCGGCAGGAAAAGTTCTTTGGCAATCATTGCCATCATCTGCGTGGCAGCCCTGGCCGGGTTTGAGCGCATCACAGTTGAAAGATTCCTTGAGCTGTTGCCCTGGTTGGTGGGCATTGGCGCTGGCAGCATTGCCCTGGAAGATGGGCTTGGGCATTTAGGCAATAAGAAGTGACAAATTTATCGTATGTGACCGGGTTTCTAACAGGCCGCCAAGCAGAACTATCTGAAACCTTCAAGTGTGATTTCTTGGCCATTGTGGGCACATTTGCAGAGGGTATGCGGCGTGATCCCCTGGAGCTGGTAGTTTGCCCACACACATGCGCTGAGGCGCTAAGGATCTACCTGGCCGGGGAATTCCCTATTACTAAGATCAAGATTAAACGTATCAGTGATGCCCGGGCAGAGGAAATGCAGGGCGCTATCTACATCATCGGCAATGAGGAATCAGACCAGAGGTTCAGCGTACAGTTAACATGAGCAACAAGAGCAGACGAGATAAGAAGCAAAGAGCCAAGCAGCACAGCACCAGCCGTGGCAATTGCAGCTGCGGTTTCAGGGCACGTGGTGCCCACCATGCTGAGGGTGCGCACCACCAGGGCAGCCTGGGCCAGATCAGACACAGCAAGGCCAGCTGATGCCCTGGAGCGCACCCACCCACAAAGACCAGCCCAAAGGCAAGCAACACCAGGCAAGGGATAGGAAAGCAGATGACAATGGTTTCTATTCATTGGCAAGGTGGCGCAGGCTGCGGGTGTGGTGGCTGGCTAGGAATCCCCTGTGCTGTGATCCCTTTGGTATCCATGAACACCAGCATAATGCAGCCCCTGCATCTGAGGTAGACCACATAGTACCCAGGCGCAAAGCACCAGAGCTGGCGCTTGAACTAACTAATCTTCAATCTATGTGCAAGTCCTGCCATAGTCGTAAGACAAGGCAAGAGGGGGGGTTATAATTCTACAGAACCCACAGAGCGCAAGT
>Ga0315327_10000358_pt1 | contig 22153 bp, 24 predicted proteins | sample M110032315metaG_FD_203460 | JGI IMG/M metagenome (GOLD analysis project Ga0315327, IMG submission 203460) | Ammonia-oxidizing marine archaeal communities from Monterey Bay, California, United States - M1 100m 32315 | ecosystem: Environmental > Aquatic > Marine > Coastal | place: USA: California... | reverse complement strand
AAAATTATTAAGTATTGATGCTGATTATAAAGAAACAAAACCTGAATTAAAAGTTGATATTAATAGAGATAGAGCAGCAACAATGGAAGTCTCCATAGCAGATATAGGTAGAACTTTAGAAACTATGCTGGGATCACGCTTTGTTACTACACTTAATGACAGAGGCGTTCAATATAATGTCGTTCTCCAAGCAAGAAATAAAGACAGAGAAACACCAAATGACCTTGAAAATATATATATAAGAAATTCTAAAAACAATCTAATTCCATTAAATAATTTAATTACCACAAATGAGACTGCTGCGCCTAAAGAGTTGAATAGATTTGATAGAATGCGTTCTGTAACAATTTCTGCATCACTCGCTCCAGGTTATAGTTTGGGAGAGGCATTAGATTATCTTGATAACTTAGCACATACAACTCTTCCTCCTGAAGCAAGAATTTCATATGCTGGACAATCTCGTGAATTTAGAGATTCTTCCTCTTCCCTTATGATTACATTTGGACTAGCATTATTAGTTGTATTTTTAGTATTAGCTGCTCAATTTGAAAGTTTTGTTCACCCGATTATAATTATGTTATCTGTACCATTAGCAATTACTGGTGCACTTGCAACTTTATATTTTACAGGAATTACTCTAAACGTTTATAGTCAAATTGGTTTAGTTATGTTAATTGGTCTTGTTGCAAAAAATGCAATATTAATAGTAGAGTTTGCTAATCAACTGAGAGAACAAGGTAGATCAATTAGAGATGCTGTCAAAGAATCTGCAGCTGCCCGATTAAGGCCAATTTTGATGACTACTATAGCTACTGTTTTTGGTGCAATGCCTTTAGCTTTAGCGACAGGTGCTGGGGCAGAAAGTAGAGCTTCTATTGGCTGGGTAATAGTTGGAGGCGTTACATTCTCAACAATCTTAAGCTTGTTTATAGTACCAGCTCTATATGACCTGTTGGCCAGATTTACAAAGCCATCTAGTCATATTGCAGATAAGCTAAGAAGCTTAGAAAACGAATATAGTAAAAATAAACTTCAAATAGCAGAATAAGTTGTGCGAACAGATTTTTTAATTATTGGTTCTGGAATGGCTGGTATGTCAGCAGCTTATAGGCTTTCAAAATATGGTAAAGTTACAGTATTAGAAAAGGAATCTTTGCTTGGCTATCATACTACTGGAAGGTCAGCAGCGTTTTTTACTGAGAATTATGGAAATAAAATAATACGCTCAATTACTAAAGCAAGTAGGTTTTTTTTAGAAAATCCTCCTTTATGTTTTAAAAATAATAAATTAATGACTCAATATGGAGGATCGCTTTTTATAGCCAATAAAAATCAATCAAAATTGGTAGATAAAGAGTTAGAATACGCAAAATCTTTGTCCGCAAATGTATTCGAAATAAATAAAAAAGAAGTGCTTAATATGGTTCCAATTTTAAGAGAAGAATACATCGATCGTGCTTTACATGAGCCTGATTCAAAAGTTATGGATGTTGACTTGATACATCAGGGATTTGCTCGCGGCCTTAAAGAAAATAATGGAGAGATAATATTTAATTCAGAAGTACAAAAAATTATAAAAAATAATGGCTTATGGAAATTAGAGACAAAGAGTGATCAATTTGTATCACCCGTAGTTATAAATGCTGCTGGTGCCTGGTGTGACAAAATTGCTATTTTAGCAGACTGCCATCCGCTTAATCTATCACCTAAAAGAAGAACAGTAATAATTTTTGAGCACCCAGCTAATATAAATACCACGAAGTGGCCAGTAGTAATAGATATTGAAGATAATTTCTATTTTAAATCAGAAGCAGGAAAAATTTTAGCTTCTCCAGCTGATGAAACAGATAGTGCACCATGTGATTCTCAACCTGAAGAATTGGACATAGCTTTAACTATTGACAGAATTGAGAATGCTACTAATTTTAAAATTAAAAAAATTGATCATAAGTGGGCTGGATTAAGATCATTTTTCCCAGATAGAACTCCCGTTGTAGGTGAAGACCCCATAAGGTCAGGATTTTATTGGTTAGCTGGACAAGGTGGATATGGTATTCAAACTGCCCCTGGTATTTCTAAGATCATAGAATGCTTAATTACTGGACATAATTGGCCAAGCTATTTAAATGACCTTTCAATAACTCCTGAAACATTAAGTCCTAAAAGAAAATTTTAATCCATCAAGGTTGAGTTAATTTTATTTCTATTCTTCTATTTTTTCTAAGTGAAGCTGGATCTGAACCTAATTCTAGTGGTTGAAACTCAGCAAAACCTGCAACTGATATTTTATCTGAATCAACCCCAGTGTTAATAAGAACTCTTCCAACAGAAATAGCTCGAGCTGCACTTAATTCCCAATTAGAAGGATATATTGGCGTATTTATAGGGTTTTGATCTGTATGCCCTTGAATTTGCAGTACCCAAGGAATATCTTTAGGAATATCTTTAGTAATATCTAATAGTATTCTAGACAAATTTCTTAGCTGAATTAAGCCTTCAGCACCTACCTCCGCTGAACCTGATTCAAACAAAACCTCAGATTGGAATATAAATCTATCTCCTACTATTAAAATGTCTTCTCTATTTCCTAAAATAGCTCTTAGCCTACCAAAAAATTCAGATTTATATTGGTTTAATTCACCCACTTTAACGGCTAAAGCTGTATTAAGTTTCTTTCCTAATTCAATTATTTGGATATCTTTCTTTTTGATATCTTCAGCATTAATATCTAATAAGTTTTGAATTATGTTAAGCTGATCTCTTAATTCAACAATTTGCATATTTAATACACTTACTTGATTTTTTGCTGCTTCAGATAATTTTACTTCATCTTCGACAGATTTTAATTTAACTGTTGTAGCTCTTAAAGTAATCAATAGCTCCTTAAGTTCATTTTCTAAATTATTATTTTTTATTTCCAAATTTTTATTATCTATCGTTATCTTATTAGCAGAATCTTTTAAGGTATTTAATAATCTATTTAATTCAATATTTTTATTTTTTAGATCTGAAAATTCCATAGTTAACAAGTCGCTTGCAATGCCTGTGTTATTTAATTTTTCATTAAGTCTAGAAATTGTACTTGCTAAATTTTTATTTTCTTTCTTTTCTAAAGATAACAATTCTGAAAGTTGATTAATTTGAATATTTAATCCTTCTAGTGCATCATCTTTATTTGATAATAGTTTTGACAAAAGAAATTCAGATGAAACAAAAATTGTTAATAAAAATATTAAAACTAATAATAAAGTTGATATTGCATCCACAAACCCAGGCCATATATCTGCTGAACGTCTACTTCTACTTCTCGACCTAATCAAATTTCTAGCTCCATATTATATTTTTTTACTTTTTTCTACAGCTGCAGATATAGTTTTTGCTAATAACTTAATTTCTGATCTTAATTCATAAACAAGTTGTTTATTTGCTTGATTACTTTCATCTACTAATCTTTTAATTGATATATCCATACTTCTAATATGTTCCTTTGTAGGCTCATCGAGCCCATTTGGATTATCTTTTATAAATTGTACTAATGGTGTAATATCAATTGATTTATCGCTAATTTTATCAAAATTCTTTTGGTTAATTTTAATTTGATCAGCCACTGCAGACATTTTTTGAGCTAAATTTGCGAAATTATCTGCTAAATGCTTTCTTTCATCTTCTCCTCGCCCGAGCGTTCTCTGCAAAGAATCAATGCTCTCTGCAGTTTGCTCTAGTAATGCTTGAACATATACAGGTACACCTTCCTCTTGAATTTTTTTAGAATCTCTATTTGCTGAAGGGTTTACTGAAATTAAACTCATAGATGATAACCATTCTTCTACATCATTATAAAATTGATTTTGTGCTTGGGAAGCTTGTATATCTAAAAAACCAAGGATCAAAGAGCCTGATAATCCAAATAAAGATGAAGAAAAGGCTGTACCCATTCCATTTAAAGGCTGTTTAAGTCCCTCTTTAAGTTTTAAAAACATAGAAGTGCTATCTTCTCCAGATACACCTAGAGAGTTTATAACTGTTCCTACTGAATCGATGGTGATTAGCAAGCCCCAAAAAGTACCTAGTAAACCCAAAAATACCAATAAGCCTATTAAATAACGAGAAATTTCTCTCGTTTCATCAAGTCTTAAGTTTAAACTATCTAAAAGTGACCTCATAGCTAATGAAGAAATAGTAAATCTACCTATATGTTCTTCTAACATACTTGCCATAGGAGCTAATAAATTTAATTTATTACTTTTTACATTTCCAGTTAATCCTTTTAACTTATTTCTTTTGTATCCCTCTATCCATTCTATTTCAGGAATTAAAGTAAATACTTGTCTCAGTATAATTATTATACCAAAGCCCAAAACAGAAAAAATTAAGCCATTTATTATTGGGTTAGTCAGAAATGCATTAATCAAAGAACTTATTAGGAAAAAACCTAATATTAAATTTAGAATAATAAAAACTATCATTCTTTGAATAAATCTATTTGGTCTATTCATTTTTTTCACCTAAGTATTTCTAAATCAATGACATAAGAGTAAAATAAGTTAATTAATAAATTATTACAACTATTTGATAATGTAGGACTTTATGAATTTAATATATTTTGCAAATCTTTAACAATGTTAATATTACCTGCTACTATATTACCAGTCATTAAGGGGTTTTCTTTATTATCAATTCCTAAAGCTAAACCACCAGCCTCTCTTATTAATATTATTCCAGCAGCTACGTCCCAGGGACTTAATCCATATTCCCAAAAACCATCAACCCTTCCTGCAGCAACATAAGCTAAATCTAAAGATGCAGCACCAAACCTTCTTAAGCCTGCTACTTTAGACATAACAGTTTCTTGGCTTTTAATATGTCTCTTATGATCTCCTCGTCCTAGAAAAGGTATACCTAGTGCAATTATAGATTTATCAAGACTTGTCTTATTAGCAACTCTTAATCTTTGGTCATTTAAATATGCACCAACCCCCTCTTCTGCCCAATAAAAATCATTATGCACAGGATCATATACAACTCCTGCTATTAACTTATCATTATGATTCAAAGCTATAGAAATACCAAAATATGGTATACCGTTCATAAAATTAAGCGTCCCATCAATAGGATCAATAATCCAAGTAAACTCAGTATCATTAATTTTAATTTTACTTTTACCTTCTTCCATCAGAAATCCATAATTTTCTCTTGCCTTTGAAAGTTCATAATGAATTATTTCTTGTGCTTTTATGTCTGCAATAGTAACAAAATCATTTTGTCCTTTAATGGAAACCTGAAGCTTTTCTAATTCCCCAAAATCTCTCAATATAGATTTAGATGCTTTTCTAGCAGCAGACATCATTATAGTAATATTCGCAGAATATCTAATCATAACATTTCCAATAAATTTAGGTTTTATCTTTTCCTACATAACTACAGTCTATAGTCGCTACTATTACTTTAGTACCTACAGTAATATGTGGTGGAACCATTATACGCAAATTATTATCTAAAATTGCTGGTTTATATGAAGAAGATGCAGTTTGACCTTTGACTACTAATTCGGTTTCAATTACATTATGTACCACTTGTTCAGGTAAATCTATTCCTATTGGCTTTCCATCAACTATTTCTAGCATAACCTCCATACCATCTTTTAAAAATGCCTTTTGTTCTCCAATTAAAGAAATAGAAAGATCTATTTGTTCAAAAGTTTCTGAGTCCATAAAGGTTAACATTTCATCACTACTAAATAGATACTGGTATGGTCTAGTGTCTATAGTAAGACGCTCGACAACTTCATTAGCCCTGAAACGTTCATTTAATTTTGACCCAGTTTTTAAATTCTTCAATTCTACCTGATTAAATGCTCCTCCCTTTCCTGGTTTTACCGCCACACATTTTATTGCTCTCCATTGAGCATTTTGATGCTCTATAATATTGCCCGCCTTAATTGCATTACCATTAATTTTCATATAAAAAAAAACTCCTGTAACTTATGTATTTGTTATAACTAATTATTAAAATAGTTTTATAATAATATTTTTATATAAAATATATAAAATTTTAAATTAAAATATTTTTAAATTTTTTTATAGCTATTTCTGGCTGTACTTTATTGTTCCATATACAATCAATTACTGCCAAAAAGTCTACGCCTACTGTAACTAATTCTTTACAATTCAAAGAATTAATTCCACCTATAGCTACACACGGAATATTACTTATATAAACCCAATCTTTAACAGTGGATATTTCTGCTTTTGTTTTAGGTATTTTAGTTTTAGTGTCAAAAAAAGCTCCAAATGCTACATAATCTGCTCCGCTTTCTGCAGCCTCCATTGCTAAATGTTTAGAATTGTAACATGACGCGCCAATTATAGCTTTCGGTCCTAATAATTTTCTGGCTTCTATAACACTTCCATCATTTTCACCTAGATGAACTCCATCAGCATTCACCTCATTAGCTAAATCTAGTCTATCATTTAATATAAATGGAACATTATATTGTCTGCAAATTGGAATAAGGTCTTTAGCGACAGAAATTATAAAATTATCTTCAATATTTTTTAGCCTTAATTGAAAACAAGATACCAAACCAGTTTTCAAAACTGCTGTTAAAATTTTTGTAAATTCATTAACTTTTATAATAGGAGGTGAAATTAAATATAATTTTGTTAATGATATATTCTTACCCATATTCCTTTAATTTTTACCCTTATATATTTCTATAACTTGATTAAGCATAGAGAGTGCTTCTTCCCTTGGTCTCTGAAAAGTATTTCGTCCTATTATAGACCCATTGCCTCCTCCATCACGAATTTCTCTTATATCATTTAACAAACCTTGCATATCAGTAAATGCATTACCTGAAAAAACTACTATTCTTCTATTATTAAAAGATGACTGCATTACATGCGCAATCCTTTTAGTTAAGCTTGAAATATCTAAACTTTTATAAGAATCTTTTGCTTCTTTTTGTTCGATATGCGCTGATGGTGGTTTAACTTTAATAATATGTGCACCTAACAAAGCCGCCATATGTGCTGCATATGCACATACATCTAAAGCAGTTTCTCCTTCCTTAGATAAATTACCTCCTCTCGGATAGGACCAGACTACTACAGCTAATCCAAAAGATTTTGCCTCTATAGCTAATTCTTTAAGTTCTTCCATCATCTCAAATTGATATTCTGAACCAGGATAAATAGTAAATCCTACTGCTAAACAACCTAACCTTAATGCATCTTCAATAGATCCATGAACAGCTTGATCTTTTAGAGTAGATAAACTATTTGCGCTATTTAATTTTAATATAGTTGGAATCTGTCCTGCAAATGTGTCTGCCCCCGCCTCTAGCATTCCTAAAGGAGCAGCATATGCATTCAAGCCTGCATCTATTGCAAGTTTATAATGATAATGTGGATCATATGCATCTGGATTTGGGGAAAAGGACCTTGCAGGGCCATGTTCATAACCCTGATCAACCGGAAGTATAACTAATTTACCAGTACCTGCTAATTTTCCATGCATCAAAATTCTAGAAATATTTGCCTTAGTTCCCGGATTATCGCTTTCGTAATTACTTAATATATTTTTTACTATTCTAGTTGTTTTCATTAAACTTTCTCCCTATTTTAATCATTCAAAACTTGTATCCCAGGTAAAGTTTTGCCTTCTATCCATTCCAAGAATGCTCCACCAGCAACAGATACATAAGAAAACCCACCGGATGCTCCTGCATGATTTAATGCAGAAACTGTATCTCCTCCTCCTGCTACACTTACTAATCCTCCTGCTCTAGTCATCATTGCAGCAGTCAGGGCACAAGAAGAAGTGCTTTCATCAAATGGCGGAATTTCAAATACACCAAGAGGTCCATTCCATAGAAGTGTTTTACTGTTAATAATACCATTTGATATTAACTCTACAGTTTTTTCTCCTACGTCCAAAATCATATTTGTTTTTTGAATATCATCTAAATCAATAGCTGAACTTTCAACTCCAAATTCTAATTTATCCGCAACGACTGCATCTACTGGTAAAATAATATCACAATCAACAGATTTTGCCTTTTCCATAATATTTTTTGCCTCATCTAGCATATCTTTTTCATAAAAAGATGATCCTATATTTATGTTTTGAGCTGCTAAAAATGTATTAGCCATTCCTCCACCAATAGCTAAAAATTTCATTTTTTCTAATAAATTACCTAATAATTTTAATTTAGTAGAAACTTTTGAACCTCCAACAATAGCCATCATAGGCGGTTCAGAATTTTTTAAAACCTTTTCAAGCATCTCAATCTCTAGTTGTAATGCTAATCCAGCATATGAAGGTAAGAATTTTGTTATTCCATGAACTGAAGAATGAGCTCTGTGACAAACAGAAAAAGAATCGTTAATATATATATCAGCTAAATCAGCTAAAGATTTACAAAAACTTTCCTCATTATTTTCTTCCCCTTCATAGAATCTTACATTCTCTAGAAGAGCTATTCCTCCATTAGGTAAATCGTTGAGAACCTGCTTTGCAACATCTCCTATACAATCTGGTATAACTACTACCTCTGGAGCTTTAAAAACTTCTGTTATACTTTCGGAGATAAATCCTAAAGAAAAATTTTCATCAAACTTTCCTCCTGGCCTTCCAAAATGAGATAGTAAAGCTACTTTAGCACCTTTATTTACTAATGTAATTATTGTTGGCGCATGTCTTTCAATTCTACTGGTATCTGATATTTCTCCATCCTCAGATATTGGAACATTGAAATCACATCTTACTAAAACAATTTTTCCAGCAACATCTAGATTCTCAATAGTTTTAAGCCGCATATTTATTTCCCCATAAGAACAGCTACATCAGCCATTCTATTTGAAAAACCCCATTCATTATCGTACCAAGATAAAACCCTAACTAATTTTTCTTTTACAACTTGCGTCTGAGTAGCATCAAAATTCGATGAAGCAGGATTATGATTAAAGTCAATTGAAACTAAGGGGTCACTATTATATGTTAAAATACCTGACAAACTTCCAGATGCTGCTTCTTTAATTGAATTATTAATTTCTTCTACAGAGGTGGCTTTTTCTGCATATAAAGTTAAATCTACCATTGATACATTTACAGTTGGTACTCTCACAGCCGTACCATCTAATTTACCGGATAACTCTGGTAATACCAAACCAACAGCCTTTGCAGCCCCTGTTGATGTCGGTATCATTGAAGAAGAAGCAGCTCTAGCTCTTCTTAAATCAGAATGTAGAGTATCTAAAACAGGCTGATCTCCTGTAAAAGCGTGCACAGTTGTCATAAAACCACTTTCAATACCTACAAGCTCATTTAATATTTTTGCTACGGGAGCTAAACAATTAGTTGTGCAACTTGCATTGGAGATAATCTTGTGATCATTCGTTATGCCTTTTTCATTAACCCCATATACTACCGTATAATCAACACCATTTCCAGGAGCTGATATTAATACTTTCTTTGCCCCAGCTATTATATGTTTGTTTGCATCATCTTTCTTAGTAAATAAGCCTGTACACTCTAAAGCTATATCAATACCTAAGTCACCCCATGGAAGATCTTCAGGATTTCTTTCAGAAAAAACTTTTATATTTCCGTGTTCAGTATTTATTCCATCAGAAGTTACAGTAACATTACTATTAAGCTTACCATGAACACTATCATAACTTAATAAATGAGCATTAGCTTCAACTGAACCTAAATCATTAATTGCTACAACACTAATATCATTTCTTTTAGATTCTATTATAGCTCGTAAAACCAACCTACCAATTCTTCCAAATCCATTTATTGCTACTTTTACTGTCATGTTTTTCTCCTATTTAATATTAATTTAGCTGAACTAATTACTTTTTCATCAGTAATTGAAAAATGCTCATATAAGTCCTTAGCCGGAGCTGAAGATCCAAAACCATTCATTCCTATAAAAATATCATTTTCGTCCAATATATAATCCCAGCTTTGTCTGACACCAGCTTCTATAACTATTTTAGGAATAGAATTAATAATTTTATCTTTATATTCTTTATTTTGTAAATAAAATCTGTCTAAAGATGGGACAGAAATTACTTTTGCTTTAATACCTTCAAGTTCTAGTTTTTCTGCAGCATTTACTGCAATTTCAACCTCAGACCCTGAAGAGTATAAGCAAATATCAGCATCGTCTCTATCAACTAGAATATATGCCCCTAAAGCTGATAAATTATTTTTTATAAACTTATTTCTAACTTGTTTTAAATTTTGTCTGGATAAAGCAATAATACTTGGTTTATTTATTGATTGAAGAGACGCCTGCCATACTTCTAATGTCTCTGTACTATCTGCTGGCCTCCATACTTCTAAATTAGGGATGGCTCTTAAAGCAGATAAATGTTCTACAGGTTGATGTGTAGGCCCATCTTCACCTAACCCTATAGAATCGTGAGTCATAATATATATTACCCTTAATCCCATTAATGCTGACAAACGAATAGAAGGTCTACAGTAGTCTGTAAACACTAAAAAAGTTCCTCCATATGGAATTAAAGCTGAATGTAAAGCAATTCCATTCATTATAGCAGCCATTCCATGTTCTCTTATTCCATAATAAATATAACTTCCTGAAAAATCTTGAGAGGTAATTGAATTTTGACTTTTTACTAAAGTATTATTAGACCCTGTTAAATCTGCTGACCCTCCAATTAAATTAGATAATTTAAGCGTTAATTCATTAAGAACTTTCTCACTAGATTTCCTAGTAGCTAGAGAAGTATTATCTTTAGACAAGTTTTCTTTATAAAATTCTAATTGATCCTCTATATTTAAAACATGTTTATTTTCAATTAAATCACTAATTTCTTTAAAATAAGCTGAATTTGAATACATGTTTTGCCAAGATTGTCTTTTATCTGACCCTCTTAAACCATTTTGCTTCCAAAGATTTAAAATTTTTTCTGGGATATCAAAAGGCTCATAATTCCATCCAAGTTTCTTTCTTATTAACTTTATTTCTTCGTCACCCATAGGAGCGCCATGACTAGAAGACTTGCCCTCTTTATTGGGCGAACCAAATCCAATTTTTGTTTTGCATGCAATTAATGAAGGTCTTGAATCATTTAATGATTCTTTAATAGCAATCTCAATATCTTTTGGAGAATGCCCATTACATTCTAATGTATGCCAATTACTAGCTTTAAAGCGAAGTATTTGATCATCAGAAGTAGACAAGGAGGTAGGTCCATCTATAGATATACCATTATCATCAAATAAAACTATTAATTTTCCTAGACCCATATGACCAGCAAAAGAAATTGCTTCCTGGCTTATTCCTTCCATTAGGCATCCATCTCCAGCTATTACATATGTATTATGATTAAATAGATCATTTCCGTACCTTTCAGACATAATTTTTTCTGCTAAAGCTATACCGACAGCATTACCTATTCCTTGACCTAATGGACCTGTAGTGGTTTCAATTCCTGCAAGTTCTCCATATTCTGGATGCCCCGCCGTTTTGGAATGTAATGCTCTGAAATTTTTTATATCTTCAATATTAATATCTTTATAGCCGTTCAAATATAATAATGAATATAAGAGCATAGAACCATGTCCTGCGCTTAAAATAAATCTATCTCTATTTAACCATTCTGGATAGCCGCTATCAAATTTTAAAAATTTTGTAAATAATACTGTTGCAACATCTGCCATTCCCATTGGCATTCCAGGGTGCCCAGAATTAGCTTTTTGAACTGCGTCTACGGAGAGCATTCTAATAGCATTAGAAAGCTCATCATGATCCTTTTCGTTATCTTGTATCATAATATATTTAATATCCTAAAAAAGTTAATATAGAAATATTTAAAAATAAAAAATAAGTTTTTTCTCTACTTTATTGCCAACATCAGTTAAATCATCCTATTCTCTTATAAGAAATTATTTTAATAAAATAAAACGTTATTTAATTTTTGTAGACAAAAAATATATAAATTAGGAATATGGTTATATGAAAGACTTAAAAACATCATTAAATAAATTTAATTCTGTTACAGAAAAATTAAATTCTGTTGTTAATAAATATACTAATGATTCTAAAGTCAATAATATTGAAGGTGTTCTTCTTAAAGAAAATCAAAATCTAAAAAATAAATATGCTGATACTTTAAATAAACTTGAAAGAATTTTAGTCAAAATTAATAAACTTGATAAAAAAGGTAAATAATGCCTGAAGTAGATATTATAATAAATAATAGAGAGCATAAAATTGCTTGTTCTCCAGGAGAAGAAAACAGAGTTAAAGAACTAGCAATTTTGTTAAATGATGAAGTATCAAATATTGTGAATACCATTGGTCAAATTGGAGACGTTAAATTAATGGTGTTAGCAGCAATAACAATACTAGATAAAAATCAAGATGCTCTGGATGAAGCAGTTAAAGATATAGAAAATAGCACTAAAAAATTAGAAAAAATATTTAATAAAATTGAAAAAAATATTTAATATAATATATAATTTATGTTGCTTGTTAATTATTAACTTATAATTTATATTTAAATAGGAGTAATTGCTGCAAGATGCGAAATAAAGAAAAACTCCAGGACCTTTCTAATCACTCGGGAGTTACCTCTGTAAAGACTGTGGTCTTTTTATGCGATTCCCACCTAATAACTTAGGCTCCAAGGTGGTTATTCAAAAAATTCGGTCTAAGCGGCATTACTCCGAAAAAAAAAGTACATTAAGAGCAAACCTAATTAAGAAAAGAAAATTATTTCATTCTCAGTCTGAAGAAGCATCAAATAATATTGCAGGAAACTTAATAAAATTTTTTACAAGTAAAAATTATTCAATAATTAATAAAAATATCGCCATATATTGGCCAATAGGTTCTGAAGTAAATACTAAACCTTCAATTGCAGCACTATTCGAATTTAAATCAAAAATATGCTTAGCCTCTACAGAAAATAATATTATAAAATACAGGTTATGGAAACCTGATGATAAAATAGAAGTTAATAAACTAGGAATAATAATTAATAGTAAAGAAGTAAAAAAACCTGATGTGATAATTTGTCCCTTACTTGGTTTTGATAAAAAATTAAATCGTTTAGGCAGAGGTGGTGGCTATTATGACAAATCTTTGTACAAATATAAAAATACAATCAAAATAGGTTTTGCTTATTCAATTCAAAAATTAAACATGGTACCAATAGAAAAACACGATATAAGTATGGATGCTATTATAACAGAAAAAGCTATTTATAATTAATAAGGAATACTAAATGAATATTTTATTTTTAGGCGATATTATGGGTAAATCTGGAAGACAAGTATTAAAAAATGAATTACCTGAGCTTAAAAGAAATCTTCAAATTGATACAGTTATTGTAAATGGTGAGAATGCTGCAGGTGGTTTTGGAATTACCCCAAAAATTTGTGATGAATTTTATGAATTAGGAGTAAATGTTATAACTACTGGGAATCATGTATGGGACCAAAAAGAAATTATACCTTACATAAGTAAAAATAATTATATTTTAAGACCTCAAAATTTCCCGCAAAGTGTTCCTGGAAAAGGATTCGTAGTATACGAAGATTCAATGAATAGAAAAATATTAGTTATAAATGTAATGGCTAGACTTTTTATGGACCCGCTTAATGACCCTATCGAAACAATTGATAATATATTAAATGACTATAAGATAGGAGAGAATGTATCAGCTATAATTATAGATGTTCATGGTGAAGCAAGCTCAGAAAAAATGGCCATAGGTCATACCTTCGATGGAGAAGTAAGTTTTATTGTAGGTACACATACTCATGTACCTACATTAGATGCGCAAATACTAGAAAGGGGAACAGCCTTCCAATCAGATGCAGGAATGTGCGGAGACTATGATTCCGTAATAGGTGGAGAAAAAGAAGGATGGGTAGCTAGATTTAAACATAAAATGCCAACTGGAAGGATTAATGTTAGCTCAGGAGAGGGCACATTATCTGGAGTTTTTGTTTGTATTAATGATACTAGTGGAATGGCTACTCATATTGAACCTATAATTAGAGGTCCACACTTAATTAATAGATTTCCAGAAAAAATATAAAAATATAATTTATATTTAAAAAAAGTAAGTATAATAAATATAATAAGGGGAATAAGAATAATATGGCAGGGCATTCAAAATTTAAAAATATCCAATATAGGAAAGGAGCACAGGACGCCAAAAGAGCAAAATTATTTTCTAAAATGGCAAGAGAAATAACTGTAGCGGCAAAGACAGGCATACCTGAAGCAGAAAAAAACCCTAGATTAAGAAATGCTATTATTAATGCTAGAACAGAAAATATGCCGAAAGACAGGATAGAAAAAGCAATACAAAAAGCAATAGGTGGTAATGATGATGCTGTATACGAAGAGATACGTTATGAAGGTTATGGCCCTGGAAGTGTAGCAGTTATAATTGATGTTCTTACTGATAATAGAAATAGAACTGCATCAGAAATTCGTTCAGCCTTCAGTAAAAATGGAGGTTCACTTGGAGAAACTGGAAGTTTAGGTTTTGTTTTTAATAGAAAAGGAGTGATCAAATTTAATAACGAAAAGTTTGATGAAGATACCTTTTTTGAGCAAGCTGCTGACGCAGGAGCCGAAGATATTATTTCAAATAATAATGAACATACTGCTATTTGTATTTCTGAAGAATTCGGTAATGTGAGAGATACTTTAGCTGAGAAAATAGGTGATCCTAGTAGTGCTAAATTAGAATGGGTACCACAAAATTTACAACCTATCAATGAAGAACAGGCAGAGAAGATGCTAAAATTTATAGATATATTAGAAGATAATGATGATGTTCAGACAGTTTATACTAATTTAGATGTTTCTGAAGATATTATGGATAAGATAAGAAATAAATAAACAATTATGAATGGGAAAAAATAAAATGCGTCTTTTAGGATTAGACCCTGGATTACGTCATACAGGATGGGGTATAATAAATACTAAAGACGATAATATTTCATGGATTGCAAGTGGGAATGTTTCTCCTAAAAACTCTCTAGGTCTATCAGAAAGATTAAAAATAATTCATAATGAATTAAATGAAATTATTGATGAATTTAAACCTTGCGTTGCTGCTGTAGAAGAAGTTTTTGTTAATATGAATGGGCAATCTACTTTAAAATTAGGTATGGCCAGAGGGGCAGCTATAACAACTTGCTCCATAAATGACCTAAAAGTTTTTGAATATGCTCCAACTAAAGTAAAACAATCACTTACTGGCTCAGGAAGAGCAAAAAAAGATCAAGTAGAATCAATGGTTAAACTACTTTTACCAGGATGCAAAATAAAAACTGAAGATGAGTCTGATGCGTTGGCTGTTGCAATTTGTCATACTTTTTTTTCACAATCTAAAATATATAATATTGATAGAGATAATTAAATGATTGCTAAACTGAGAGGAATTATCGATCAGGTTGGGGAAGACCATATTATCATGGACGTATCTGGTGTTGGCTATCTAGTTTACTGTTCTAGCAAAGTACTTAATAAATTATCAGCAAAAGGGCAATTAGACGAAATTTTAATTCAAACTATAGTAAGAGAAGACCAAATAGCTTTATATGGATTTAAAGAAGAAAACGAAAAATATTGGTTTGATTTATTATTAAAAGTACAAGGAGTAGGTGCAAAAACAGCAATAAAAGGCTTATCTATAATGACTCCTGAAGAATTAGAAATGGCAATTTTATCTGAAGATAAAACACTATTAACAAGAATTCCTGGTATAGGTAATAAAGGGGCAGTAAGAATATGTTCAGAGTTAAAAGATAAAACTCTTAATCTATCTATTAAACCGAGTTCAAAGCCAAAACAAAATAGTAATATACAAGACCTTATTAGTGGTCTTATAGGTTTAGGGTATGGTCACCACGAAGCATATGAAGTGATATCCAAATTAAGTAATGAAGATAAAGGTAAAAAAGTAGAAGATATGTTACAAATAGCTCTAAAAATTATTTCTGAGAAAAGAAAATGAGTATAGAAAATAAAAAAAATAATAGTCCTGTAGCTAGTTCTTTAAGAGATAATAAAGATATTAGCTTAAGGCCTGAAAATTTAAGTGAATTTATAGGGCAAACTACTTTGTGTAATAATCTAAATATTTTTATGCAGGCCACAAAAAAAAGAAAAGAAGCGTTAGATCATGTTTTACTATATGGCCCTCCTGGTTTAGGTAAAACTACTCTAGCAAAAATAATTTCAAATGAATTAAATGTTGGCTTTAGATCTACTTCAGGACCTATTATACAAAGAGCTGGAGATTTAGCTGCTTTACTTACTAGCTTAGAGAAAAATGATATTTTATTTATAGATGAAATACATAGATTGAATAGCACAGTTGAAGAAATACTTTACCCTGCTATGGAGGATCTTCATTTAGATATTATGATTGGCGAAGGACCCTCTGCAAGATCAGTAAAAATAGATTTGCAACCTTTTACATTAATTGGTGCTACTACAAGAGCAGGATTATTATCTAATCCATTAAGAGACCGTTTTGGGATACCTGCAAGACTAGAATTTTATGAAAATAATGATATGAAACAGATAGTTCTTAGATCAGCAAACTTATTGAGCATAAAAATTAATAATGAAGCAGCATTAGAAATTGCTCAAAGGTCTAGAGGAACTCCACGAGTAGCAAGCAGATTAGTTAGAAGATTAAGAGACATAATAACATCTTTAAATAAAGAAAATGAAGAAGTTAGAAGAGAATTAGCTAATGAAGCTCTATTACAATTAGGGGTTGATAAAAATGGCCTTGATCAAATGGATCAAAATTATTTAAACCACCTAATTCATGATCATAATGGGGGACCAGTAGGCTTAGAGACTTTAGCAGCTCAAATGGGTGAGCAAAAGGACTCTATTGAAGATGTCATAGAACCTTACTTAATACAAAAAGGTTTTCTTCAAAAAACTCCGAGAGGAAGAGTAGCCACAAAAGTGGCTTTAGAAAACCTAATTAAAAAATAAAATAAAAAATAATAAAAATGCTACAAAAAATAAATAAAAAATCAATATTAAAACATAAAAATGCTATCAGAGTTTATTATGAAGATACTGATTCAGTTGGAGTTGTCTATCATGCAAATTATTTAAAATATGCAGAAAGATCAAGAACAGAAATGTTAAGAAAATATAATATAGAGCAAGAAAAACTTAAAAAAGATTATAATATTCAATTTGTAGTAAAGAATTTATTTATTGATTATTATGCTTCAGCTAAATTAGATGATTTATTAGATATAAAAAGCTTAATTATAAAAATATCTTCTGCAAAAATTTTAATGGAACAAAGTATTTTTAGTAAAAGGAAATTATTGGCAAAAATCAACATTACATTAGGCTCTGTTAACTTAGATGGAAAGCCTAGCCGCCTTCCAAAATATGTACTAAATATGTTAAATAATATATAAATCATTAAGGAGTATTATATGGAAAATGAGCTAATATCAAATGCACCATTAGACGTATCATTTTGGGGACTAGTATTACAGGCTGATGCAGTTGTAAAAATTGTTATGCTTGTTCTACTTATAGCTAGTATATGGTCATGGTCGATTATTATAGAGAAAACAAAAAAATTTTTATCTCTTAAAAGAAAAGCTCAAATATTTGAAGATGCATTCTGGTCAGGTGAATCACTTGAAGTCTTATATAAAGAAGAAGAACATAGCCCTCAGCATCCATTATCTGCTGTTTTTATCGCAGGAATGTATGAATGGACTAGAGCCAGTAAAAATAATTCTTTAACTAACCAAAATATACAAGCCGGACTTCAAGAAAGAATTCACCAAGTAATGAATGTTGCCGTTACTAGAGAATTAGAAAATATAGAAAAAAATATTGGTTTTTTGGCAACAGTCGGTTCTACTGCACCTTTTATAGGTTTATTTGGCACCGTGTGGGGAATTATGAATAGCTTTCAATCTATAGCAGTTAGTAAAGATACCTCTCTTGCAGTGGTAGCTCCGGGTATAGCTGAAGCTCTACTAGCTACTGCTTTAGGACTAGTAGCGGCAATTCCTGCCGTTATTGCATATAATAAATTATCTAATAATCTTAATACTTACGCACTTAGGCTTCAAAATTTTGCAAGTGAATTTGAAGCGTTACTTTCAAGACATTTATCAGAACAGAATGCAGAAAAATGAATATAGAAAATAAAAAAAGCAGATCATTTCAAAATAAACCCATGTCAGAAATAAACGTTACTCCTTTAGTGGATGTAATGCTTGTTTTATTAATTATATTTATGATTACTGCTCCATTATTAACTACTGGAGTACCAGTAGAACTTCCTACAACAGATTCTGAGGCATTACCCGGACAAGATGAGCCCTTAACAATAACTATTAACAATAATAAAGAAATTTTTATTGGTGATAATTTAGTTAAAGTAGAAGCATTAAAAATAAAATTAAATGCTATAGCTAATCTAAATAAAGAATCAAGAATTTTTATTAGGGCTGATGGGCTTTTACCTTACGGTGAAGTTATGATATTAATGAGCCTAATAAAAAAAGCAGGTTATAATAAAGTTGCATTATTAACAAAACAAAAAATTGAAAAAGAAAATTGAAAAAAGCATTTTATTCATCTTTATCAATACACTTAATAGTTTTCTTTCTTGTAACTATATCATTGCCAGAAATTAAAACTAAAGAAATAGATTATATATCAGTAGAAATTATAAATGAAACAATTGATGAAAAGAAAGGTAATATAGGAACACAAGAAGAGAAAAAACCCTTGGATGCAATTAAACAAAAGCCAATAAAAAAAATTGAACAAGTAGAAAAAATTAAATTTAAACCTCAACCTCCAAAACAAAAACCATCTATTAAAAAAGAGAATATTGAACCAAAGAAATTAGCTTTAAAGCCTCAGCCCCCTCAAAAAAAACCAACATTTAAACCAAAAATAAATGAAATCAAAAAAGAAATTGATAATACTACTAATGATGATGTAGTTTTTGATAATATGCTTAAAAATATAGCAAAATATGAAGAGCAACCCATAAAACCAGAAAATAAAGTAATAAATAAAACCATAGAACAAACTACTAGATCTCCGAACGAAATCCAAAGAATACAAAATTTTATAGTTGGTAAAATATATAAGCAAATTAAGGAAAATTATTCATTACCTCCTGCACCTGATCTTACAGTTTTAGATGATATAACGGTGCAATTAAGGATATTTGTGAGACAAGATGGTACAATAAATAGAACTATAGTTAATAAAAACTCTTTAAAAAGAGCCCAAGCAGATCCAACATATTTACCTTACGTTGAAGCTGCACAACGCGCTATAAAAAAGTTAGGAAAATTTTCTAAATTACCAGAAGAAGAATATGATTTGTGGAAAATAATAGATATTAGCTTTACACCATACCAAACATAAATAAAATACTCATTATTGGAGATGCAATTGGATAAAATTATAAAATATTTTTCAAAATTTATTATTTTTTTTCATATATTAATTATGTTTACTTTACTTACTCTTTCTAATATATCTAAATCTGCAGAAAAACCTCTTCAAATTGATATAATGGGCGGTAATATTCAGGCAATGCCTATTGCTATATCTTATTTTTCAATAGCCGAGGATTTAAAAGAACTAAACTTACATAAAAATATTCCAAACTTAATTTCCAATAATTTAATCAATTCAGGACTATTTAAATTATTAGATAGGGATGCATATATGCAAACTCCTGAGCAACTAAATACTCGTCCCAAATTTAGAGACTGGAGAATTATAGACGCACAAGCCCTCATTTCAGGAAAAATTATAGAAAAAACTGATGATAAAATAAGTGTAAGTATTGAATTATGGGATATATATGGTGAAAAAAGAATGTTTGGACTCTCACTTTCATCTAAAATAAAATCTTGGAGAAGAATTTCTCATATTATATCAGATAAAATTTATGAAAGGTTAACTGGTGAAGAAGGATATTTTGATACAAGAATAGTTTATGTTTCAGAGTCAGGACCTCAAAAAAATAAAATAAAACGACTTGCAATTATGGACCAAGATGGTGGAAACCATAAATACCTAACTGATGGAAGCTCTCTTGTATTAACACCTAGATTTTCTCCTAACCAACAGCAAATTACATTTTTTTCTTATAATGGCGTAAAGGCAGGACTTAAACCTAGTATTTATTTATATAATTTATTATCTGGTAAAATAGAAATTTTAGGCCAATTTCCGGGTATGTCTTTTGCTCCACGATTTTCTCCAGATGGTTCTAATTTAGTTATGTCCCTAGCTCAAAATGGTTCTACTAATATTTATATTATGAACCTTAGAAATAAAAATACTAGACAACTTACAAAAGGAAGGTCCATTGATACCTCTCCTTCATTTTCACCAGATGGAAAAAAAATAGTATTTAATTCTGATAGATCCGGTGGCCAACATTTATATGTAATGAAAAGCAATGGAAATAATCCAAAAAGAATTAGTTTTGGAAGAGGAAGCTATGCAACTCCTGTTTGGTCACCAAGAGGCGATTATATTGCTTTTACTAAATTTACCAGAGGTAGATTTTTTATTGGATTAATGAGGCCAGATGGTTCTGAAGAAAGACTAATTGCTGAAGGTTACTTGACAGAAGGACCAACTTGGGCTCCAGGTGGAAGAGTTCTGAGCTTTTTTAGACAAATTCCTCAAAAAAATGGAAATATGAAAACCAGATTATTTGTCATTGATATTACTGGTTATAGGGAAAGAGAGCTTGATACTCCGGAAGATGCGTCAGATCCTGCATGGAGCCCCAAAAATATAAATTAATTTAGTTAAAAAAATATTATATATGTAATATAATAAAATTATGTAGACTACTTAAAAGGAGTATTCATGTTAAAGTATTTAAAAATTTTTATAATTAGTGTATTTTTGTTAAACTTTATTTCTTGTGCCAACAAAGATCAAGAAAGTTTGATTCTTGATGCTGAAGGTGGTAATGCAGAAAATGATAATACTTTAACAGAAGAAATTGAGATAACTGAGAATACAGTCCAAGCCATTCAATTAGATGAAGTAGAACTTACAGTAGAAGAAAAACTTGCCTCTGAATTAATAGATGTAGGTGATAGAATTTTCTTCGGTTACGATGAGTCTACTATTTCAGATAATAGTGCAGAAACTCTTCAACAACAATACCAATTTTTGATTAGAAATCCTGAACTTTCTATAACTATTACTGGTCATTGTGATGAAAGAGGAACTAGAGAGTATAATTTAGCTTTAGGTGAAAGAAGAGCATCTGCTGCAAAAAATTATTTGATATCACTAGGTATAAGTTCAAACAGAATTTCAGTTATTTCTTTCGGTAAAGAAAAACCATCGGTTGCAGGGCATGATGAAGACGCATGGAAAAAAAATAGAACAGCTATTACATTTATAAACAGTAATTAGAGATATAATAAATAATGAATATCAAAACTATTTTTCTAACTTTTACGCTTCTAATTCTGAGCATTTTTAATATAAATAAATGTTTTTCCCAAGACAATGGCGATGTAATTACAAATATAAATGAAAGAATATTGAATAAAATTGATGGATTAAATACTAAAATAAATGACCTTGAAAGAAGAGTGTATCAGGGTAAAGAACCTAATCTGAATAATCAAAATCAAGAAATTATTAACAATAATAATTATAGATCAGAAGCAGATCATGAAAGAAGACTTCTTGAACTTGAAGAAAAAACTAGAGCGATTGAAGGATTAATAGAAGAACTAAATTATTTGAAAGAACAAATTAATAAATTAACCCAACAAAATTCTAATTTATTAATACAAATAGAAAACTTAAATAAAGATTCAACTATAGATAAAAACATTATTGAACAAAATATATCAGAAGAACCTCCAGCTACAGAGTATCCAATATATCCTGGAATGAATAACGATGAAAGCTCCACAGTGGAAGTGTTAGCAAAAATAGATACTACAAACGGAAGCGATGAAATAATAAAACAAACTATTGATGGACAAGAAAATAATTTACAAGTGAACAACGTTCAAGAAATAGAAATCAACTCTCAAGAAACTTCAATTATAAAACCAAGTAAAAAACAAT
>Ga0315327_10000356_pt1 | contig 22180 bp, 18 predicted proteins | sample M110032315metaG_FD_203460 | JGI IMG/M metagenome (GOLD analysis project Ga0315327, IMG submission 203460) | Ammonia-oxidizing marine archaeal communities from Monterey Bay, California, United States - M1 100m 32315 | ecosystem: Environmental > Aquatic > Marine > Coastal | place: USA: California... | reverse complement strand
CCACCTGCTGGGTCTGCACCTGAGTCAGCCAGTAGCTGGCGCCGTTGGTCGGGTTCAGGATCACCTCACCGCCGTCGCGTACCGCATCGCGGGACCGGTGGTCGAAGAACACCTCCCATGAGATCGTCACCCCCATCATCCCCACCGAGGTGTCCAGAACCGCCGGGCCGGTCCCTGGCTCAAGGTCCCGGGACGGCAGCAGGTCGGCGGCGAACGGTTCGATCAGGCTCCGCAGCGGGACGAACTCGCCGAACGGGACCGTCCGCACCTTGTCGTACCGGTCAGTCACCGTACCGTCGGGTTCGATGGCCGTCTGGTAGTTCCGGTTGGTCGCCGGATCGTCAGCCGCCCGGTGGAACCAACCTGGCACAAGCACGGCGTCTAGGCGGGCTGCCTCGGTAGCGAGGGCCTCGGCGGCCTTGTCGGCGTAGAGCCGATCCTCGCGGCGCCACCCCGATGCAGGCAGGGGGACCGGGTTGACCACGTTTTCAGGCCATAGGACCAGGTCGACCGGGGTCTCCACCAGTTGGTTGGCCTCCAACTGGTTGGCGAATACACGGGCAGCCCCGGTGGGGGTGGCCCGTGTTCGCTGGGGCCCGCCTCCCTGCACCAGAGCAACGTCCAGCGATCCCACCGGTTCGCCGGTGGGGGCCACGGCAGCCAGTACGGCTGCCAAAGCCAGTGCGGCGGCGACCACGATGCCGGTCGCCGCCGAAGCTCCGTCGGCCCGGCGTCCGTCGCACAGCGCCGAGATGCCCATGCCGATGGCCACGGTGAGTGCTACCAGCAGCAGTGGCCCGGCCAGTCGCACTACCGGGGCAAGGGGCCCGTCAGCCTGGCCGATGGCGATACTGGCCAGTGGGGCGCCCCCGAACGGCACGCTCCACCGGACCAACTCGGCCAGGGTGACAGTGCCGACCAGCCCGAGCCGACGCCAGCGGCCGGATGGGACGGCCGCCGAGGCCAGGCCCATCCACAGGGCGTGAAGCAGTCCGGTGATGATCCAGCCGGGTGGGGTCAGGTCCAGCATCCAGAAGGTGGACGGAAAGGCCCATGCCGTACCGGCCAGCAGTCCCCGTCGGAAGCGTGAGCCAGCGGAGCGGTTGGCCAGTGAGCGGTCCAGCAGGGCCAGTCCGAGGAAGGCGGCCGGCCACCAGCCCCACGGGGGCACCGAGGCGGCGATCAGTAGTCCGGCGGCCACTGCACTGGCCACTGGGGGCCAACGGCCCATGCTCACTGACCCATCACGTCAATGGGCCACCACGGCCAGGCGTTGGATGCCTTCGAAGGTTCCGGCGCCCCGGATCTCCAGGTCGTCGACCGACTGGACCCTGATCCACGGTGGCAGGTCAGCCACCTCGCAGTTGGCGAGGATCTCGCCTGGGGCGGCTACCGAGCAGAGCTTGGCCGCCAGGTTCACCGGCTTGCCGATGTAGTCGTCGCCCTCGAACAGCAGGGCCTCGCCGGTGGCCAGTCCCACCCGCAACTTGATCTTCCGTGCGGTGGCGAAATGGTTGATCAGGTGTCCAGCCCAGGAGATGGTGGGGGTGGGTTCGGTGCCGACCAGCATCACACCGTCGCCCAACCACTTGGCTACCCGCACTCCCCGCCAGGCTGCCACCCGGCGGGACATGCTTCGGAACTCTTCGAGGATCTCTACCGCCTCGTGGGGCCCCTTGTCTTCGGTGAGCCGGGTGAAGCCGCTCAGGTCGGCGAAGCAGAAGGTGCGCTCAACCGACAGGTGCACCGAAGTGTGCTCTTCCAGGTTGGCCAACTCGTCGGGGTGCTGGGTCCCGCTGCCATGGCGGGCGTCGGCCGCGTCGCGGGCGGGGGTGGTCTCCGGGGACATCCCCCCATCGAACCACGCGGGGACGTCCGTGAGGGCGTCGGATTGCCGGATTTCCCAGATGGACCTATGTCAGTTCGTCAGTCCTGCGGCCAGCTCAGAGGCCTGACGGGCTGCCTCGGTTCCCGACCGGATGCAGGCAGGGATGCCCACCCCGGTCCGGACGCTCCCGGCCACCAGGACGCCGGGCGCCGAATCGGCCAGTAGGCCATCCAGCTGGTCGATCCGGTTGGAGTGGCCCACCGGGAACTGCACCAGCGAGTCGGGGAAGCGGCCGAGACGGACCGCAGTCGGTAGGGCCTCGACCCCGAGAGTGGTGGCTAGGTCAGCCCGTAGGGCTTCGACCAGCGCCTCGTCGGACAAATCGCTGGGCCTCGTATCGTCGATCCGACCACACGACACCCGCAGCACGGCGCGCTCGGGGTGGTCCAGATGGGCCCACTTGGACCCGGCGAACGAACAGGCCGTCATGAGCAGGCCTTCGCTGCGACCCACAAGGAAGCCGCTCTGGGTGGGGTCAACTTCGAGGTCGGCCCGGTCGTAGGCCATGGTGGCCAGGGCCACCGAGGCGTGTTTCCACCCGGCCAGCAGGGTGCCGGCGTCGGCGTCGATGGCCGATACGAGGTCAGCGGCGACATGGGCCGGCACGGCCAGTACCACGGCATCGGCGGCCCGAGTCCCCGTCGGCGTGGACACCAGCCAGCGGGCCTCGGGCCCATCGCCACGGCTCAGCCCGGTCACCGGTGCACCGGTCTGGAACCGGTCGCCGAGCATGGAAACCAGCGCATCGACTAGGCGCTCCATGCCGCCCTGCAGTGAGTGGAAAACCGGGGAGGTGGGATCGGTTCCGGCGACGGCACGCCGAAGGCCGGCCAGCATCCCATCCGGGGACCGGGCCGCTCCCAGCAGTTGGGGAGCCATGACCTCACAACTCAGATCGTCGGCCCGTCCGGCGTTGACCCCACCCAGCAGAGGGTCGACGAGGCGCTCGAACACCTGGTCGCCCAAGCACGCCCGGACCACCGAACCCACACTGGCGTCGGCGTCGGGATCCAGCGCCATTCCCGGTACACCGTCACCGGCAACCAGCTTCAGGTCCTCGGGTTCGAGCAGACCATCGGCCACCGTGGCCGGGTCCAACGGAACTCCCAACACGCTGGGCGTCGGAAGGGGTCGCAGTGTCCCATCCAGCCACAGAGAGGCTTGCCGGGCCGATGGGGACACCAACTCGTCGGCCAGACCCAGTTCGTGGCACAGGTCCCGGGCCCACGGCACCCGCACCAAAAAGGCGTCGGCCCCGGCGTCAATTGGGAGGTCGTCTAGTACCGGATCGTCTAGGAGCCCGGTCTGCAGGTATCCGCCGGCTCGGGTCGACGCCTCAAGCACCGTGACGTCCAGTTCCGGGTTGTCGACGGCCAGCCGGTACCCGGCGGTCAGTCCGGTGATGCCACCCCCGACCACCAGCAACCGATGGGACACGGGTCAGCCACCGATGGGGTGGGCGTGGACCTGGGCGACCACCCGTTCCAGGACGGCCGGGTCGATCTCGGGCAGCACGCCGTGGCCCAGGTTGAACACGTGGCCCGGATGACCACCGTTACGAGACAGCACGTCGGCCACCTCGGCTTCGACGACCTCTGGCGGCCCGAGGCATACCGCTGGGTCGAGGTTGCCTTGCAAAATGGCGTCGGGTCCGAGGCGACGTCGGGCCTCGTCCAACGGCACCCGCCAGTCAACCCCGACCACATCGGCACCTGCCTCGGCCATCAATGGAAGGATCTCGCCGGTACCCACGCCGAAGTGGATGCGTGGTACCCCTGTGTCGGCCACTCCCTGGAACACCCGCCGGCTGTGAGGCAGGACGCAGCGCTCGTAGACCGGCGGGCTGAGGGCCCCGGCCCAGCTGTCGAAGAGCTGGATGGCCGACGCCCCGGCAGCTATCTGGGAGCGCAGCGAGGTTATGGCCATGTCGACCAGGCGTTCCATGAGGTCGTTCCACAGGGCCGGGTCGCCCATCATGAGGGCCTTGGTTCGGCCGTATGTGCGTGACGGTGCACCCTCGATCAGGTAGGAGGCCACGGTGAACGGTGCCCCAGCGAAGCCGATGAGCGGTACGCCGGCTTCGGCGACCACCTGACGGGCCGTCTCGAGCACGTACGGGGTGTCGATCTCGGGTTCCAGCGGTCGGAGGCGCTGCAGGTCGGCGGCTCGCTCGAATGGCTGCTCGACAACCGGCCCGAGGCCGGGCTTCACGTCTACACCGAAGCCCACGGCGTAGGCAGGGACCACGATGTCGGAGTAGAGGATGGCCGCATCCACGCCGTACCGACGGACCGGTTGCAGAGTGATCTCGGCGGACAGTTCGGGGTTGGCGATGGCGTCGAGGATGCTGCCCGAACCCCGGATGGCCCGGTACTCAGGCAGCGACCGTCCGGCCTGGCGCATGAACCAGACCGGGGTGTGGTCATGGGGTTCGGCTCGGCATGCGGCCAGGAACGGGCCCGAACCGGGCAGGGAGTCGACCACGGCCTGACGCTACCGGGGGGCGTCCGAAGCGTCCGCCAGAAGACGGCGGGCCCGGGTGGCCTCGGGCAGGGCGAGACGGGCTAGTGCCGAGACCCGGGCCGCCTCGGTAATCTCGTTCAACCCGTATTCGCTGCGGTCTGACGCGCCTGGGCCATGGACCTGCGGGTCACGGTCGGCCAGAGTGGTGCGCTCGGCTAGCTCCCCGGCCGTCGGTTGTAGGACGAGCACTGCGGCTCCCCGGCGTCGGATGGCCTGGACTTCTCTGTAGAGAGTTCTGGCGTGCCACGCCCGCGCCAGGGCGCCTGGGTCGTTGGTGGGTCCGGACGTTCCGCCGACGGTCTTCGACGACGAGATCACGATCACGTCGAGGCCCAGGGCGGCCACCAGGTCGGCGTTGGTGGTGGAGTGCACACCACCATCCACCAGGCGTCGCCCATCGATCTCGACCGGTCGGAACCAGCCCGGGACGGCGGTGGAGGCCTGCACGGCCGGGCCGACCGTCGCGGCCACGTCGTCACGACCCAGCACTACCCGCTTGCCTGAACGAAGGTCAACGGCGCAGATCCAGGTTGGATGATCGGGCCATGGTTCGGGATGGATCTCGGCGCTACGGGCACCTAGTGACGAGCCGTCCCGGGTGCCGACTGGCAGCAGGCCGGCCAGGGCCATCACAGGCCGGGGCCTGGCCGTTGAGCAAAGGTCACGTAGCAGCAGCATCGGGTTGGCGGGACGGCGAGAGCCGCTACGACCTCCATCGTGGGGCTCTCCGTCTGACAGCGAACCCAGGTTGAGAGGCGTGGTGACACGGTCCATGATGTCCTGACCCTCGTCGGACGGAGGGGTGCGGGCGTAGGAGGCGTAGAGGTCGGGAGCCGAGACTCCGGCCCGGAGGCTGACCGCCGTGGTTGCACCAGCTGAGGTGCCCACCACCACGTCAGCGGTTCGCGGATCCCAGCCTGTGGCCTCTGACAGGGCGGCCAAGACGCCAGCGTGTTGGGCGGCGGCGTGCAGGCCCCCAGCCCCGAGAACCAGCCCGACGGTCGTCATGTGGATACCACGATCACGGGCCCATCGTCGCACGTGGACCGAGGTTTCCCGCCTCTGGAGGACCTCATGGCGGGCCGGTGGGGTGTTGAGGTCGCTCCCCCTATCGCCGGTAGCATCGTTCTTCGGCCGAATTCGCCTCAACCGTCGATTTCGACCGGTGAATCCACCGTCTCCGAGCAACGCACGGCGCCTCGGTGGGCCCGGAGCATCATGAGCGACAACGTCCACGAACATCCTGAGTTGGAGGCCGAGCAGGCCCACGTCGACCACGCCCACGCGTGCCTGGACGCGGCCCGTGAACGGGCCCTTCACCTAACGCGGATGGTCGAGGTCGGCCAGGGTGGCACCAATCAGGCGCGCTTCGAGCGCGAGGCCATTATCGATTCGGTAGCGGCCCGCCTCGACCACCTTGACCTAGGCGACGCCTCGCTGGTCTTCGGTCGGATCGACCAAGAGGCCGAGGTCGGAGGTGGCGTGTTCCACATCGGCCGGGTCGGCGTCTGGGACGAGGAGCAGGAATCGGTCGTGGTGGACTGGCGGGCCCCAGTGGCCGAGGCCTTCTACCGGGCCACCGGTCCGGTACCCATGGGCCTGCAGCGCCGTCGTTACATCGTGAGCCGAGGACGCACCGTGCTGGGCCTCGAGGACGAGTTGTTCGGAGACCTCGAACGGTTCCGAAACGGCGACGGCACCCGCCTGAAGGGGGAGGGCGCCCTCATCGCCGCCCTTGAGACATCCAGGACCGGGCGACTCGGCGACATCATCGGCACCATCCAGTCCGAGCAGGACGACATCATCCGTGCCCCCATGTCCGGCGTGCACGCCGTCCAGGGTGGGCCGGGCACAGGTAAGACCGTGGTGGCACTCCACCGGGCCGCCTACCTGCTCTACACCCACCGATTTCCGCTGGAGGGCCAGGGCGTACTGGTCGTCGGTCCCAACCGACTGTTCCTTGCCTACATCGAACAGGTTCTGCCATCACTGGGTGAGGCCGGGGTCGCGCTGGCGACCCTGGGAGACGTGGTGGGCGGCATCCGCATCGACGACCGCCGGGAGGTCGCCGAGATGGGGCGACTAAAGGGCGATCTGCGGATGGTCGGGCTCATCGCCCGGGCCGTACGGACCCGGCAGCGTGCGATTCGTACCGACCTCCGACTGGGTTACGGCCTGCAGTGGCTCACTCTCTCGGTCGAGGAGTCTCACCGCATCGTGGTCGAAGCTAGGCGTCGGTTCCGGACCCACAACGCTGCCCGCCGGTTCGTGGAGGCCAAGTTCTATCAGGCGTTGGTCGCCTCGGGTCGGGTTGACCTCGACCCCGAGGCGGTGCGCGAACGGGTCCGGGGCGAGGCGGTTGTACGCGAGGCGTTGGAGTGGATGTGGCCGGTGCTCACCCCGGCCCAACTGCTGAACGACCTGTTCGGGTCGAGGGCCCTGATACGGGCCGCCGATCGCAGCCTCACCGCCGACCAGGTGGACGCACTGTTTCGACCCCGGTGTGATTCGGCAGACGATGTGTACTGGACGGCGTCAGACGCGTCCCTGCTGGATGAGGCACGCGCCGTTCTGGGTGCTCGACCGGGACGCAAGGCCCTCGACGAGGTGCGGACCTACGGGCACATCGTGGTCGACGAGGTCCAGGATCTCTCGCCGATGGACTTGCGGATGCTGGATCGTCGGTCGTTGAACGGGTCGATGACCGTGGTGGGCGACATCGCCCAAGCCACGGGGTCGTGGGCCCATGACGACTGGGAGGGCATCCTCGACCACCTGCCCGACCGGAAGCCGACAGTCCGCCACGAGTTGACCGTGGGCTATCGCATCCCTGGGCCGCTGATGGACGTAGCGGCCCGGGTACTGGCCGTGGCTGCTCCCAACCTCGCTCCGCCCCGGTCGGTTCGAGGCGACGGGGAGCCACCGCGATACGTCGCCATGACCGGCGAGCAGTCCGAGAAGTTGGGTGGCTTGGCTGAGGTGGTGAGGAGCGAGTTGGACGCGGTTGGTGCCGGAAACCTGGCGGTGATTGCTGCCGACTCCCAAGCCGAAGACATCGGAGAGGCTCTCGAGCGGGCCGGCGTGGAGTTCGGTCGGCCTACCCGGCGCGGACTCGACGCCCGGGTGACTGTGGTGCCTGTGGGCCTGGCCAAGGGCCTGGAGGTCGACGGGGCGATTGTTGTTGAACCGGGTCGGATCCTGCGGGAGCAGGCTCAGGGCATGCGGGCGTTGTACGTGGCGCTCACTCGGGCGACCAAGCGGGTGGCCGTGTTTCATGCCGAGCCGCTCCCTCCCGTCCTGTGTGACTGATTGGGGCTTGGTGCTGGCCGGTACGGCCATCGCCAGAGCGGGGGTAGTGCCTATGCGTGGGAGATGGCGTCGAGAACGTTGAGCCTGGCGGCCCGGCGCGCCGGGAGGATGGCCGCCACCATGCCGAAGATTCCCGATACCACCAGGTAGAACAGCAGGCTTCGGTAGGGGATCGACACGATGTTGACGAACTCCTGTGGGATCGCCGCGATGGCGGCTAGGCCGAATAGCACGCCCATGGCTACGCCGAGGAGGCCACCGAATAGGGCGATGATGACCGCTTCCCAGCGGACCATGCGTCGGAGTTGGCGTCGGGTCATACCGACCGCTCGAAGCAGGCCGAGTTCCCGGGTCCGTTCGTAGACCGACAGGGCCAGGGTGTTGGTGATGCCCAGAACGGCTATGAGCAGTGAAAGGCCGAGGAATACCTGGATGATGGACAGCAATCGGTCCAGTTGATCTTCTTGGGTCTTCCGGAATTGGGATTGGTCCTCGACGGCGACCTGAGGGTACGAGTCGGTGTACACCTCGACAGCGGCTCGGGAGCCAATGTTGTCAGCGCCATCAGGGAAAAGAACCGAAATCCAAGAGACGGGAGCGGTCGGGAGGTAGGTGTCGAAGACCGATACATCGACCACCCAGTTCCCGAGAAGGGCTGAGTCTTCGAAGATCGCCGCCACGGTCAACTCGCTCGTTCGACCCCCTGGGAAATCAATGGGGACTGGATCGCCGGCTGCAAGGTCCATGTCTCCTGCCGGATCTACGTGGACCAGCACTCCGTTGGTTCCGGCGCCGAACTCGGAGCCTTCGACCACCTGGAGGTTCATATGGTCGGTCAGGATGTCCAACTCGGCGGCCACCAGGTCCTTGAAGTCACCCCCGATCTTCACCCCGCCCATGGTCCAACGCATCGTCATGGCCGACTCGACGAGGTCGGGTCGTTCGTCGGCAAGGTTCTGGAGGTCGGTTCCCAACTCGGCTGAGAAGCCCGCCTGGGGGTTGAACGTTCCTGGATAGACGAAGAGATCCGCTTCGACGCTCTGGTCGAGGGTGCTCAGAAACGTCGCCTTGATGGAGTCGCTCACCACCGCGGCGAGGCTCACCAGGGCGAGTCCGATCGTCAGGGCTGCGGCCGTCGCGGCGGTGCGGCGTGGAGCCCTACGGGCGTTGTCGGTCGCCAGTCGTCCAGGTATCCGGTACACCTTGCGGATTGGCCACCCGAGCACCGTCGAAACCGGTCGGGTCACTGCTGGACTGAGTAGGTAGACGCCCATGAATGCTGCAAGGGCCCCTCCGCCGATTGCAGTCAGTACGGCGCGGGTGGACAGTTCGATGGTCATTCCTGCCGCGAGGGCCCCAATGCCGACCAGGGCGACAGCGCCACCCACGATCAGGCGTCGTCGCATACCGGTGGGGGTAAGTCGAACGTCGTCTCGGAGGGCTGCAACCGGTGGAATCTTTCGGACTCGGCGTGAGGGTCCGATCGCGGAGAGGAGGGTGGCGCCCACCCCCACGATGGAGGCAGCCGCAATAGTTCGAGGCCGGACCGGAATCGATCCAGGCAACTCGCCGAAGCCGATGTTCACGAGAACCCAGACGAGCAACATCGATAGCAGGTAGCCGGCGACGAGGCCGAGGGCTGTGGCGACCACGCCAATCACGACTGCTTCCAACTTCACCGACCTGCTGATCTGGCGACCCGTGGCCCCCAGCGCTCGTAGTAGGGCCAGTTCGCGCACCCGTTGCCCGATCACGATCGAGAACGTGTTGTTGATGATGAACGCACTGACCACCACGGCGATGATGGCGAACGCCAGTAACACCGAGGAGATGATGTCTATGAACTGGTCGAAGTCGTTCTGGTCTTCGGCGATCTTGGTTTCAGCTGTGACCACCTCCAACTCGGTTTGGCCGAAAGCTGACAGTTGGATCTGCTGGTCTTCCGGGAGGCCCGCTAGGACGGCTCTGAACTCGTCTGTCGCCAGGTCGAGGCGTTCCTGGATCTGACCTATTGTCGCGGCCTCGTCCGCTCCGTCCTCGAGGTAGATCGAGATCTCGTCGTAGAGCCCGACCTTGTTGGCGATCTCCTGGGTGGTTTCCTCGTCGAAGAGGCTGAGGTTGGCGCCAAGGTTCTTGTTCTCGTCCGGGTCGCCGAAGTTGGCCGTTCCTACGAGGACGAACTGGCGGTTACCGCCGGGCGCACTGACGGTGTAGGTCTCGCCAATTTCGAACCCGAAATCATCAGCGGTTTTGTTGTCGAGTGCGAACTCGCCCACGGTGGTGGGGTTCGACATCGACTCGGTGCGGCTTGGGAGGCGGCCATCCGTGAGGAAGAGTTGACTCCCTTCGCTCGTACTCGTCGTGTCTCCGTAGTCGGATCCGTCCGGAGGCGTGACGTTGAAGCCGAACTGTGGTGCCCCACCGTTGGTATCGATCGCTTTGAGGTCACCGTCCTCGTCGATGTAGAGGGGAACCACGTTCCACGCCTGGACCGTCGGCCACACATTTCCGACACCGGGGACATCCGTCAGGAGGTCGAGAACCTCTTCCGGGAAGGGGAGACGGTTGATCCGGTCGGCTCCTTCGTCGATCGACGTCCTTACGACGAGGTCTATATCCCCGCTGATGTCGGTAGCGAGTTCGTCGAAGCTGTCGCGGAGTCGGTCTGTCAGGAAGAACGACGTCGACAGAAATGCGACGCCCAGGACAACTGCCAGGGTCGTGAGGGCGAACCGCAGCTTGCGGCGCGTGATGTTCCGGAAGGTCAGTCGGAGCACCCGGTCAGCCGCCGATGGCCTTGATGCGGTCGAGAATGCGGTCGGCGTCGGGGTTCGACATCTCGTCGACGATCTGTCCGTCGGCAAGGAACAGTACGCGGTCGGCCATCGCGGCGGCACTGGCATCGTGGGTTACCACTACGAGTGTTTGCCCCAGATCGTCGACGGCACCTCTCAGGAAGTCGAGGACTTCGCCTCCAGTTATCGAGTCGAGGTTGCCGGTCGGCTCGTCAGCAAAGACGATTTCGGGTCTACTGACCAGTGCCCGTGCTACAGCGACCCGTTGTTGTTGACCGCCGGACAGTTCATCTGGCCGGTGTCGGAGGCGGTCCTGAAGTCCGACTGTCTCGATGATGTTGACCATCCAGGAGGCATCGGGCTTTCGTCCTGCCAGGTCCAACGGCAGTGTGAGATTCTCTTCAGCGGTCAGGGTCGGGATGAGGTTGAACGCCTGGAAGACGAACCCGACCTTGTCGCGTCGCAAGAGAGTGAGGTCTCGCTCGGAGAGGTCACCGAGTTCAACGTCGCCGATGTGGACGGTGCCCGAGGTCAGGTCGTCGAGCCCCGCCGAGCAGTGCATGAGTGTCGACTTGCCCGATCCCGATGGACCCATGATGGCGGTGAACCGGCCTCGTTCGAATTCGACGTCCACGCCGTCGAGGGCACGAACTTCGGTGTCTCCCGTTTCGTAGATCTTTGAGCCGCCGACCATGCGGGCAGCAGCAGTTTCCATGGGCGTGGTGCTTTCGCCGGTTTCCGTGGAGGTCATGGAGTCGAACCATACGGGTCAAATAGTCGGAATCTGCAGCCAAAGCGTTAGGGCCGTGCAACGACCAAATCCTTGGATTCGGTGTGATCTCGGCATCGCCGGGTGGCACCTCATCGTGGATCCGTGGTGGGATTTACCCGTGCTGATTCGACCCGCCACCTCCGACGACCTGGGCCGCATGCTCGAGTTGAACAACGCCGCGGTTCCGGCGGTCAATGAACTGACCCTGGATGAGATGGCCTGGTTCTTTGCCGTGGCTCGGTGCTGCCTGGTGGCCGAGGTGCCCAGTTCCACGGTCCCAGGACCAGCGGCCCTACTGGTAGGCCTCGATGGCCCCGGCGTCGGCTACGACAGCCTCAACTACGGGTGGTTCAGCGAGCGCTTCGACAGGTTCCTGTATGTGGACAGGGTGGTGGTCGATCCATCTGCCTACCGCACCGGCGTAGGCCGTGCCTTCTACGAGGCGTTCATGGCCACCTTGGACGGACACACCCACCTGTGTGCCGAGGTCAACACGGTGCCCCGCAACGAACGGTCGTTGGCCTTCCACGACGCCATGGGGTTTTCGGACGTCGGGGAACAGTCCGATGAGGGAACCGGGAAGACCGTTCGGATGTACGCCCGGGAACTCTGACCGGGCGTACCTACTCGCTGACGACGGTGGTGCCGGCCGGACGTCGGCCAACCGATCCACAGGACCAGCACGGTTCGACGGGGTCTCCTCGCCACGCCACCTCGCACGACGGGCATACCAGGCCGACCCAGTTGGCCGGTTCCGACGGAGTCCCCCTGCGGAAGGCGGAACGCCGATGGAGGGGTCCGTTCCGTAGCGGATGGTCCAACGAGGGGTCTAGGACACGGGGGTCCGGAGTCCTCGGCGTCGACCGGGGTGCCATGCGCGGCACCGTAGCGAAGGCCCGCGCGCCACTGGGTGATGCCGTGGCCGAGCGGAGGAAAGGCCGAGTCGCCGTAGCCTGCACCCCGGCCCAGTGCTGATGAAGAGCAACCCGTAGGCCAAGGAGGCCCTATGTCTGACCTGATTCCCGAAGCCGACGGTTCCAGTGAGCGGCGGACCACCTTCCCGGCCGCCCCGCCGATGGTCATCGACCCGGCAAAGACCTACACCGCCGAGATGGTCACCTCCATGGGCTCGATGACCATCCACCTGGATCCCATCGCCGCCCCCCAGACGGTCAACAGTTTCGTGTACCTGGCCCGTTGGCACTATTTCGATGGGTTGATCTTCCACCGGGTCATCAACGGATTCGTGATCCAGGGTGGCTGCCCCGAGGGTTCGGGCCGCGGCGGCCCTGGCTACCGCTTCGCCGACGAGTTGCCCAAGCCTGGCCGCTACGAGGTCGGTTCGTTGGTCATGGCCAATGCCGGTCCGGACACCAACGGCAGCCAGTTCTTCGTCGTTACCGGACCGAGCGGTGTCGGTCTACCGCCCGCCTATGCGCTGTTCGGCAAGGTGATCAAAGGCGTCGAGGTGGCTACGGCCATCCAGGAGGTCCCCACCGCCCCCGGCGATCGACCGGTAACCGACGTGGTGATTGAGTCCGTGACCGTGGCTGAGGCCGAGTGATGGGCATCCACCGGGTCGCCGTGGTTGGCGGCGGTCAGATGGGCGGTGGCGTGGCTGAGCTAACGGCCAAGGCCGGACTCCCCACCGTGATCAAGGAGGTGTCCGCCGAGGCCGCCGAGAACAGCGAGGCCGCCATCCGACGGTCCCTAGACCGAGCCCTGGAGCGGGGGAAGCTCGACGAGGCGGCCCACACAGCGGCGCTGGCCAACCTCACCTTCACCACCGACTACGCCGATCTGGTCGACGCCGACCTGGTGGTCGAGGCGGTGGTCGAGTCGTTCGACCTGAAGGCGGAGATCTTCGCCGCACTGGACGAAGCGGTTACCTCACCGGATGCCGTGTTGGCCAGCAACACTTCATCCATCCCGATCATCGACATCGCCATGGTCACCGGACGGCCGGAGCAGGTGATCGGCCTTCACTTCTTCAACCCGGCACCGGTGATGAAGCTGGTCGAGGTCATCCCGTCGGTGCGGACCAACGAGTCGGTGACCGCGTCGATGACGGCGTTTGCCACCGACGTGCTGGACAAGGTCGTGGTGGCAGCTAAGGACCGGGCGGGCTTCGTGGTCAACATGCTGCTCGTGCCGTACCTGAACGCAGCGATGCGGATGTACGCCGACGGCCACGCCAGCGCCGAAGACATCGACAATGGCATGAAGTTGGGTGCCGCCCATCCCATGGGTCCGCTGGAACTCAGCGACATGATCGGCCTGGACACCATGATGTTGGTGGCCGAGACGCTGTTTGCCGAGTACGGCGACGACTTCTACCTGCCGCCCCCACTTCTACGTCGCATGGTCGCCGCGGGGCACCTGGGCCGCAAGACCGGTCGCGGCTTCTACGACTACAGCTGACGCGGATCAGTCGGGGTCACTGCCCGCCGGCTTGTCCTCGATTCCCAGGGCCAGCCAGGCCGCTACGAGCCCAGCGCCGGCTGCCGCCAGGTGCAACAACAGGAACCGGGTGCCGCTCAGGGAGTCGGCCATCAGCGCGGTGAGCACGGTGATGCCGACCGCTGCACCGATCTGCTGGAGCATGTTCATCGACCCGCCGGCGATTCCGATATCGGCGTCTCCGGCGGCCGCGGTGACCGAATTGGCCACTGTCGGCCGGATGTAACCGCTCCCGGCGCCGGCCAGCATCGCCCCGCTCAGGAACATGAGCAGCCACCGTTGTTGGGCGCCCACACCGGCCAGCACCATGGCCACAGCGAACACCAGCATCCCGGTGACAGCCACCCGACGGGCACCGTGCCTCGGGTCATGGTGGCCTCCCAGGCGGGCGCAGAAGGCGAAGGACAAGGGCCGGGGCAGCATCACCAGGCCGATCACCGTGGGTCGGAACCCCCAGCGGCGTTCCAGCAGGAAGGGCGCCATGACTAGCGCCCCCATGTAGCCGGACTGCAGGACCGCCTGTGCGGTCATGGGACGGGTGAAGGATCGTTGACGCAGTAGGGCCGGCGGGAGGAGCGGCGCGTCGGACCGGTGCTCGACAGCGACGAAGAGTCCGAGCCCAACGGGGGCCAGCACAGCGGCCACCAGCACGATCGGATTAGTCCATCCCCAACTGATGCCCCGATTCACGGCCAGCAGTAGGCCGCTGACCCCCACACCCAGGGTTACGGCGCCGACCACGTCGAATCGGATACCGGTACGCCGGGGCGTCTCCGGAGCGACGAACAACGCAGCCAGCAGGGCCAGCCCAACGGTGGCCCCCTGCACCACGAATAGGACCCGCCAGCCCAGCCATTCGATGAGTGGCCCGCCGGTGATCACGCCCACAGCAGGTGACAGGGCGACCACGGCGGCCCAGATGCCCAACGCTCGGGTCCGTTCCCGGTGCGGGAAAGTCGACAGGATCATGGCCATGGCAGATGGTCCGGATGCCGCCTTGGCTGCCTGGGCGAGGGTCCGAAGCACGATCAGCGACGTGATGTCCCAGGCCAGCGAAGTAGAGAGGGCCAACACGGTGCCCAGCGTGAAGCTGGCCAGGTAGGTCCGGCGGTGGCCATATAGGTCGCCGATCTTGCCGACTATCGGGGTGACCACGGCGAAGGCCAGCAGGGGAGCGGCGATCACCCAAGTGACTGTGTCGTCGGCCGCCCCGAGGTCGCGGGCGATCCGGGGGAGCGAGGCGGAGAGCACTGTGACCGGGTAGCTCCCGGCTGCCGTGCCGAACAGTGCGGTGATCAGGACGAGTCGCCGGTAGTCCGGTCGGCGTTGGATCCGGTTACGCGCCCCGGTCAGGCCCCGGCTCGCAGGTGGGATGCATCCGGGTTCGTCAGGACCTCCCATCTTTGCCGACCCTAGGTCCGGGTCCCGGCGGGGTAGTCAGTGGACACGGGTGGCTACGGTCACCTGCCGTGGTCGATCTGGAACAGTCCCCCGTCACGTCCAGTGGGACCGTGGGCCTCGTGGTGAACCCGCGTTCGGGCACCGACGTCCGGCGTGCGGTTGCCGCGGCGGGTGCGGTGACCGTCGAGGACAAGGTCAACGTGGTGCGCCGGGTGGTGTTGGGGGCCCGCGAGGCCGGCATCAACCGGTTCGTGGTGCATCCCGACACCCACCGGATCGTGCAGCGGGCTACCGAGACCATGCGGGGGTTGGACCTCAACTGGCTGGACCACGAATTGACGTTCACCGAGGAGGACACGGTGACCGCAGTCGCGGCCATGCGCGACCTCGGCTGCGGGGTGGTCGTGGTGCTGGGTGGCGACGGGACCAATCGGGCCGCCGCCCGCGGGTGGCCCGACCTGGTGGTGGTGCCGTTGTCCACGGGGACCAACAACGCTTTCCCGGTGCTGGCCGAGGCAACGGTGGCCGGCGCGGCCGCTGGACACGTAGCCCGTGGTGTCGGGAGGACAGCCTCCGAGGAGGGTTCGGTGATGCACCGGGCATTGGTGGTACGGGTACGGCCCGATGGGGCTTCCGAGCCGGATGATCTGGCCCTGGTCGACGCCGTGGCCGTGGACGATCCCTTTTTGGGCTCGTTCGAACTGTTTGATCCGGCCAATCTGCGGTTGGCCGTGCTCTCCAGGGCCGAGCCGTCGGCTGTCGGCTTCTCCGGGGTGGGTGGCCTGGTAGAACCGGTCGCCCCCGACGAGGACGCCGGCCTACTTCTCCGGTTCGGGTCGGTCGATGCATGCCAACAGGTGGTGCGGGGTCCGACTGCTCCCGGGCACTACGCCGACCTGGGCCTGATCGAGGTCCGGCGGCTCGCTCCCGGCGAGGAGGTGGCTGTCGACGGGCCGTTGCTCCTAGCTTTCGACGGAGAGCGCAAGCGACGGTTGACGGTCGGCGAACGGGTCCACCTGTCGGTGGTACGCGACGGTCCGTGGGTGGTGGACGTGCCGGCGGTGATGGCCCTAGTGGCCGCCGACGGCTCGTACCTGTCGTCGTCGGACAACCCCTGATCCGGGCGACCTACCCGCTCTCCGGCTTGATCAGGCGGGAACGGTGGGTCAGCGTCAGAGAAGCGCCGCCACGTCGGTGAGTCGATCCACGACGGGGAAGTCCACGCCGTCCAGGTCGGTCGGGTCGGGTTCTTCGAACGCCCACGTCGTGGTATGGGGCACGTGGATGGCACGTCCACCGATGGCCAGCACGGGCAGCACGTCGGATTTCACCGAGTTTCCGACCATGGTGAATTCCGCGGGATCGACCCCGTGGCGGTCCAGCACGTCGCGGTAGGTCGGGCCGTCCTTTTCGGGGACCACCTCGACACGCCAGAACCGGTCGGCCAGCCCGCTTCTCTCAACCTTGCCCACCTGGTCTCCCAGGTCTCCCTTGGTGATCAGCAGCAGTCGGTGGGTGGCACCCAGGTCGTCCAGAGCCTCGGGTACTCCGTCGAGCAGTTCGATGGGATGGGCCATCATCTCGTGTCCCCAGCCCACGATCCCGGCCAGCGAACGGGCATCGATGGCCCCGTCGGAGATCTCGACGGCGGTCAGCACCATCGACAGGACGAAGCCCTTGATGCCGTAGCCGTGGCGGCCGATGTTCTCCCGTTCGGCGGTCAGGAGGGCGGCGTCGGTGGCGTCGCCCCCGGCCCACGGGACCATCAGGTCACGGAAGCGCTGCTCAACCTCGTGGAAGCGTTCCTCGTTCTCCCACAGCGTGTCGTCGGCGTCCACGCCCAGCACCGGAAGCATCAGGGGAGCCTACGGGGCAGGTGGGAGGCGTCGATGGGTGCCGGCGACCGGTGCGGGTGTCCCCGTTGGCATGGGGGGCCGGAAGTACCTTGGTGCCCATGCGGGATCTCTGTATGCGATCGGCATGTCTGGGTACGGCCGAGGTGCTTGTGGTGATGGACGTCGCCGAGTTGACCTTCACCGTCCACGACCTCGCCGAGGTCGATGGGCCCGGGGCCGTGGTGCTGTGCGCCACCCACGTTGAGCGTCTAAGGGCGCCAGTGGGCTGGGAGTTGATCGACGCCCGGGGCGTCGGTTCGGTCATTCCCCTGCCCGAGCGTCCCATGACGGTCGTCGAGGCAGCCGACGTAGCCGACGAGGTGCTGCGTCCGGTGGCCGACGTCGAACCCATCCGTCCCAACGCGTCGGTGCATCCGTTGATGGTCGCCCGGGTGGCCGAGACCGCCGACCTGGAAGCGGGGGCTGAGGATCTGGTGCCCGACTCGGAGGAGACGCCGCTGCTGGCTCGTGCCTTCCTGGGGGTGGACCGGCATCCGGCGGCTACGCCTGCCGGTTCGTCCGGGGCCGATGATGAGGGTCCCACCGTCGAGGATGACCCGTTCGCCGGTCACCAGTGGGACCAGAGCGATGAGCGCGACGTCGAGGCGGAGTCGGACCCGCAGATGGCGGGCCAACTCACCTTCGGTAGCGACCCCGTCGCCTGACCCCCAGTTAGGGACTGCAGGTAACCGCTGGGTAGGTTCGCCCCGCCCCGGGTCCCACCGGGTGCCGACGAGCGAGCTGGGAGTCGACCCATGGTCGAGGTCAATGAAGCAGAGGTCCGCGACATGGCCAGGCAGCTGGTGGCCGATGTCCCGCCCGACCAGGTTGACCAGTTCGAGTTCCGGGGTGCCCAGTTCGACCGGGGGTTGGCCCTCGTGCAGTTTCCGGAGGGCTTGGGCGGGTTGGGCCTGTCCAGTCGTCGGCTACAGACCGTTGTCGACGCTGAGTTACGGGCGGCCGGGGTGACCTACCACGACCTCAATATCAACCCGATCGGTATCGGGATGGGGGCACCGGTGGTGTTGACCTACGCGTCCGATGAGCAGAAACAGCGCCTCCTCCGCCCGATGTACACCGGCGAGGAGGTCTGGTGCCAGCTCTTCAGCGAACCGGGTTCAGGGTCAGACGTGGCCGGTCTGTCGAGCCGAGCGATCCGCGACGGGGACGAGTGGATCGTCAACGGCCAGAAGGTCTGGACGACGCTGGCCCACGTGTCGCGGTGGGGGATGCTGGTGGCCCGGACCGATCCGGACCAGCCCAAGCACAAGGGCCTTACGTACTTCCTGCTGGACATGGAGTCCGAGGGCGTCGACGTTCGACCCCTGCACCAGATCACCGGTGAAGCCGAGTTCAACGAGATCTTCCTGACCGACGTGCGGATCTCCCACGACCGGGTGTTCGGCGAGGTTGGGAACGGCTGGGCCGCAGCGGTCACCACGTTGATGAACGAACGGGTGGCCCTCGGTGGCGGCGTGCCGAAGAAGGGAGCCGGCTCGATCGGCGACCTCGTCCAACTCTGGAACGAGCAACGCGGCTCGCTGGACCCGGTGACTCACGACGTCATGCGGGACCGGGTGGCCGGACTGTGGATGCGAGCCGAGGCTCTGAGGCTTACCAACTGGCGAGCCCGCGACGCGTCGAAGTCAGGCAACCCGGGGCCTGAGGGGTCGGTCACCAAGTTGATGTCGGCGGAGATGAACCAGCTGATCTACGAGACCTGCATGGACCTTTTGGGTGCCGACGGAATGGTCTACGAGGCTGGATACGAACGCAAGCGGCCCACCGGCCTCCGGGGGCCGGGCATCCATCCCAGGTACGCATTCCTCCGGTCCCGGGCCAACACCATCGAGGGTGGAACGTCCGAGGTCATGCGCAACATTCTCGGTGAGAGGATCCTGGGCCTACCCGGGGATGTCAGGGTCGACAAGGAAATCTCCTGGGCCGACGTGCCCCGCAACTGACAGGTCGTTCAGCCTCGGTGCCAGGAGGTGCCGTTCGGCGTGTCCTCCAGCGCGATGCCCCTCGCTGCGAGTTCGTCGCGAATGCGATCAGCCTCGACGAAGTCCCGGGCCTCCCGGGCGGCCAGCCGGCGGTCTACCAGCTCGTCGATCTTTGTGTCGTCATCTTCGTCGGCGGCACTCCCAGGGTCGCCCGGCGCCGAGTTTCGACCTAGTTCCAGTCCAAGGGCGCAGGCCAGCTCCAGGGCTGCGGCCGTCAGGGCTGCGGCCGCCCCGTCGTCCTCGGCGTCCAGTGCCCGGTTGGCGTCGCGGACGGCGTCGAAGATGGCAGCCAGGGCCTGTGGCGACCCGAGGTCGTCGTCCATGGCGGCCCGGAAGCGGTCCACCACGTCGGCGTCGGGTCCGGCATCCGGTAGGTCGGCGGCAACCATGCGGTCGGCGAACTTGTCCAGTCGTGCCAACGCCGCGGCAGCTTGGTCCAGCGTCGTCGGCCCGATCTCCATGGTGCGCCGGTAGTGGGTCTGGAGGACCAGTAGGCGCAGTGCCCGCGGGTCCCACGCGTCGAGCAACTCGGCCAACGTCGTGAAGTTGCCCAGCGACTTGGACATCTTCTCGCCGTCGACCTGGACCATTCCGTTGTGGATCCAGTGTCGGGCGAATGACCGGCCGCACCCCAGTGCCTCGGCCCGCTCGTTCTCGTGGTGGGGGAAGACGAGGTCGTCGCCACCGCCATGGATGTCGAAGCCGTCGCCCAGCAGGTGCAGTGACATGGCCACGCACTCGATGTGCCAGCCCGGACGGCCTGGCCCCCACGGGGAGTTCCAGATGGGCTCGCCCGGTTTGGCGGACTTCCAGAGGGCGAAGTCCAGGGGGTCGGCCTTATCGTCGTCCACGTCGACCCGGGCGCCAGCACCTTCTCGGAGGTCGTCAACCGACCGCCCCACCAGCGCGCCGTACTCCTCCAGCCGGTCGACGTCGAAGTAGACGCCCGAGTTGGTGGTGTAGGCCATCTCTCGCTCCACCAGTTCGCCGATGACCTCCACCATGCGGTCCACGTACTCGGTGGCTCGGGGTCGTAGGTCGGGGTGGGCGACGTTGAGGCGGTCCATCTGTTCGACGAAGGTGGCCTCGAAGCGGCTGGCCACCTCCGGTTCGGACGAATCTTCGTCGGCGGCCCGGTTGATGATCTTGTCGTCGATGTCGGTGATGTTGGACACCGCAGTGACGTCCAGGCCAGTCCATCGCAGGTAGCGGACCAGCACGTCGAAGGCCAGCGTGCTGCGGGCGTGCCCAAGGTGGGGGACGTCGTAGACGGTGGGCCCACACCAGTAGACGGACGCCTTGCCCTCCTCGCGGGGGGCGAAGTCAACCTTGTCGCCGGTCAGGCTGTCGGTGAAGCGCAGCACTGGATCAGGATACGGTCGGCCTTCGCCCGGCCCGCCCGTAGGGGTAGGCCAGACTGGTAGTCACGTCGTGCGCGATCAGGATTCCGGCAGGGTGGCGTCAAGTCGGATGCCCAGCAGTGCCGCGGCGTTGGCCAGACCGGCCGCCGCGGTCGGGTCGTCGCCGGTGCCCGACAGGATGCCGCCAGCCAGCAGGTCGAGGGCGTCGCGGGCCGTGACCGTGTCGAGGTCGTCGTCGAGCGCAGCCCGCACGGCGGCCAGGGTGGGCGTCGGGTTCGGTCCCTTGGAGCTCCGCGCCGCAGTGACCAGACGGTCCAGGCGGGTGATGGCGTCGTCAATGTCATAGTCGAACCACTCGAAGCCGGCCCGGTAGTGGTGGGCCATGAGGGCCAGGCGGATGGCACGGGGGTCGTAGATATGTCGCAGGTTGCGGACGAATACGAGGTTGCCGAGCGACTTGGACATCTTGGTGCCCTCGTAGGCAACCATCCCGACGTGCATCCAGTGCCGGGCAAATGGCTGACCGTTGGCCGCTTCACTCTGGGCGGCTTCGCACTCGTGGTGCGGGAAGGTCAGGTCGTTTCCGCCGCCGTGGAGGTCGATGGTCTCACCGAGGGCAGCCATGGCCATGGCCGAACATTCGATGTGCCAGCCAGGTCGCCCTGGCCCGAATGGTGAGTCCCATGAGGGTTCGCCGTCGGCACTGGCCTGCCAGAGCACGAAGTCCAGTGGGTTCCGGAGTCGGGGGTCGTCGGGGTTGCCGCCTCGCTCAGCGGCAAAGGCCCGCATGGCGGCCTCGTCGAAGCCGGTCATGGATCCGAATGCATCCCAGGTGGAGACGTCGAAGAAGGTTGTCCCCTCGACGATATAGGTGTGTTCCTTGGCCTCGAGACGGCTGATCAGGTGGAGCATGGCGTCTATGGAGTCGGTTGCCTTGGGCTCGGACCATGCGGGACGCAGGTCCAGGGCGGCCAGATCGGCACGGAAGAGGTCCATCTCCGAGGCGGCCAACTCGAGGTAGTCGATGCCCAGTTCCCGGGCCTTGGAGAGGATCGAGTCGTCGACGTCGGTGACGTTGCGGACCATGCGCACCTCATGGCCCAGGTCCTCGAGTCGGCGGATGACGAGGTCAAAGGTGAGGTAGGTGAAGGCGTGGCCGAGGTGGGTGGCGTCGTATGGCGTGATCCCGCATACGTACATGCTCACCGTTGGCCCTGGTTCGAAGGGTACGACCTCGCTCCGGGCCGTGTCGTACAGGTGCATGGCCATGGAGGGCGACGGTAGCGGCCGTGAGTCAGTGCTGTGGGATGCGCTGGTAGGCATCCGGTTGGCGCCGGGTGACTAGTCAGCCCCGTTCGAAGGGGACTGAGTGCTCCCAGCCGGCGAGAAGCGTGTCGAGGGCGGTGATCAGCAGTAGGGGCTGGTCCGGCATGACGTGGTGGCCGACCGGTGGGATCTTCACCACATTGCTGACAGGGCTGGTTTTGGCGCCCTCGACAGGAATCGAACCTGTGGCCTACCGCTTAGGAGGCGGTCGCTCTATCCGACTGAGCTACGAGGGCGAGGGAGGCGCGTTACGTGGCGCGTTACTGCCGATAACGGTCTTCCTCGCTGTGAAGGTTACCGGTGGGTCCGGTTTGGCCTCCTGGGATCGAGCTTTGGTGGGGGTTTGGCTGTGTCGGGGCGCGGCGGAGCCACCTGTATTCCGCTTTCCGGAGGAGGCAGCGTTTTAGGTGGTGAAGGGCAGTTGTTGGCCGGTTCTCAGCATCCTGG
>Ga0315327_10000352_pt1 | contig 22317 bp, 17 predicted proteins | sample M110032315metaG_FD_203460 | JGI IMG/M metagenome (GOLD analysis project Ga0315327, IMG submission 203460) | Ammonia-oxidizing marine archaeal communities from Monterey Bay, California, United States - M1 100m 32315 | ecosystem: Environmental > Aquatic > Marine > Coastal | place: USA: California... | reverse complement strand
CGCTGTGCAGAGCACTCCAGGCAATGCTTGCCGAGTCCGTGACGTCGCCTTTGGAGCCTAGGTCGATCGCCTGAACCGAACGACCTTTGTATCCACTAACTAAGTACACAAATTCATCATCGACAACGGGTGTGGGAATGATGTTCGCCGTTAAGCCTGCAGCTTCCCATATGAGTTGGCCATTTTGGGTGTCGTAACTACGCGTTTTATTCGCTCCAGCTACGATTGCCTGGGAGATGCCGTCAACTTCGACCACGACGGGGGTGGTCCAGGATGTAGGTTCGTCGCGTTCGGTTCTCCACAGTTCCTTTCCCGTTTTCTTGTCGAGAGCTATCAGATAGGATTGTGCTTCTTGATCCCATAAGACAAGCAATGAGTTTCCCGCGATCACGGGCGAAGTGCCTTCGCCGAATCCATTACGCGTACGCAGGTTCCCTAGATCGTTTTCCCAGACGACAGCGCCATTGAGGTCGTAACAGAAAATCCCTCGCGAACCAAAGGACACCCACAGGTGTTGACCATCGGTGACTGGCGAGCCGGAAGCGAACCCATGAGTAGGATGATGACCTTCGTGGGGCGTTTCTTTGCGGGCGGTTTGACTCCAGATGACTTCGCCGGAATCCCGATGCAACGCGAGAATTTGAAAAGCATGCTCTTTCTGGGGGCCAGGGCCTCCTTGCCCTCTTGGACCCCCTCTGCCACCGGGTCCTCCTCGGTTAGGCCGGCGAGGGCGATCGCCGTTGGAATTGGCGACATTTCCGCCTCTCGGTCTCGGGCGTTCGACAACCGGGGGAGGTTTGGGAGCGTTTTCTTGGTCGGAAACTTTCGGGGCCTGCTCGATGGCGCTCAGTAGAAAAATACGGTCTTTCCAGACGATTGGGGTGGCAAGTCCGGACCCGGGAACCTTTACCTTCCACTTTACGTTCTTATCTTCGCTCCATTCAGTGGGCGGTTTAGCGCCAGGAACCGTTCCATTTTGGGTCGGTCCACGCCAATTCGTCCAAGAGTCGCCCGCGAAAATGAGATTGGGCGCTACGGAAAGCGCGAGAATTGCCAAGGGAAGAAGCGTACGATTAAGGCAGTCTTTCATAGAGATAGTTAAGGGTTTGCGAATCGTTCATTATCGGGACCGCGAGCGAATAGGGCTACTGTTATCAGACGTTTGGAAACCCCTATTTGGTTTCAGCGAATTTGGCTTGAACGCTCTTTTCGATAAGCTAGGGGCGTGCACCCCATGTTGCGCCTAAAATAGCGGGTAAATGAACTGTGATCATAGAATCCGCAGTCGAGGGCAATCTGGGTGATGCTCCTACGGCTTTGACTGAGTTGATCCGCGGCGATCAGGATTCGGAGCTGAATGATGTATTCGCGAGGACTCACCCTAAATCGCTTCTTGAAAAGGCGTTCGAGCTGACGCTGGGAAATTCCGGCTTGTTTCGAGAGTTCTGGAATCGAGAGACTGGAAGCATAGTTTTGCTTGATGGTTCGGACCATTTTAATGACTGGGTCGTCAATGTCTTCCTTTGCAGGCTCGTGATTTTGAACAATACCGCAAATCCCTTCAACTTCGCCGTTCGGCCTTAATAGCGGGTATTTGTGGGTGACGAACCACTCGGGTAAGCGATTTCTCGTGGGGAAAAGCTCAACCAGATCCAGAAGTGGCAATTTCGATTGGATAACGGTTTGATCGTCGCTGCGAAATTTCTCGGACATGTATTCAGGGAATATATCTCGGTCGGATTTACCGAAGATCGCTTCGTTTGTTGCGAATCCGCAGTGTTCAAGAAAGCGGTGATTTCCCATGATGAGGCGGCTTTCCTTATCCTTCAAAAAGAACATTAAATTTGGTATGTGCTCGAATAGCCGATAGAGCTGACCGCCTTGGTCAATACACAAAAGCCACGCGTTGAATGATTTCATGGCGAAAAAGTACAAAAATAAATCCGCCGTGACAAGGGGTTTCGGGGGAGTATCTCGGTTCGATTGTCCAATCCACCGAAAAAGCTTGGCAATGCAGAATAACTCGCTGGCCAAGCGATGGATGATCAATCAATACTTCGTAGTTATGTTTCCTAAGAATTACCGGTTTTCATTTTTGATTGGGGCGCTGATTAATCTTGCGGTGGGTCAGCTTTGCGTTGGCGAGGAGCGCCCCAATATTCTGCTTATGATGGTCGATGATTTGGGCTTTTCCGACTTCGGATGCTACGGAAGCGAAATCGAGACGCCGCATATCGATAGCCTGGCGTCGGAGGGGCTTCGTTTTTCGCAATTTTACAATACTGCGAAATGTCACTCGTCGCGAGTATGTCTGCTTACTGGACTGTACACCAACCAAGCGGGCAATGCAGCGCTAGACCGTTCGGTCACGATTGCGGAGACACTCGGAGAGGCGGGCTACGCGACTTCGATGACCGGAAAATGGCATCTCGAAGACCAACCAACCGATCATGGCTTTAGCCGGTATTTCGGGCATTTGTCCGGGGCGACGGATTTCTTCAAAGGTGACGATACATTCCGCCTGAACGGAAAACCGTGGAATGAGTTTGATGAAAACTTTTATACGACCGACGCGAATGTAGATTATGCGATGGATTTCATCGATCAGGCGCTTGAACAAAAGAAACCATTTTTCCACTACATTGCGTTTAACGCGCCTCACTACCCATTACAGGCCCCGAAAGAAGATATTCAGAAATATCTAGGCCGTTATGATACGGGATGGGATGTTATTCGAAAAGAGCGCTTTGAAAAACAGAAACGTCTTGGAGTATTTCCAGCGGATATGGAATTGCCTCCATTGCCTGATCACATGAAAGCTTGGGACGACTTGAGCTCGGAAGAGCAGGAGATGGAAAGTTTTCGAATGGCTATATTTGCCGCGATGGTTGATCGAGTGGATCAGAACATCGGCCGCGTGATTGCCTATTTGAAGCATAAGGGTCAATTGGAGAACACCTTGATCATGCTATGCTCGGACAATGGAGCCTGTCCATTTGAACGTAGCAAGAGCACGGATATTCCACCTTGGGAAGCGGACTCGTATTATCTCTACGATGCAAGCTGGGCAACAGTGGGCAATACGCCCTTGCGGCACTACAAGCAAACTCAACACGAGGGAGGGATTTCTTCGCCTCTGATTGTGAACTGGCCTGGAAAAATCGCCAATCCCGGTTCGTGGGAAGCGAGTCCCGGTCACTTGATAGATCTGATGGCGACTTGTATCGATGTTGGCGATGCGTCCTATCCGACAAACTATATTGGCGAAGCAATAGAGCCCTTACAGGGGAAGACGCTCCTGCCGCTTTTCAAAGGCAAGGAGCGGGATGGGCACGATTGGTTGTATTTTCAATTTTCGAATTGTCGCGCGATTCGTCAAGGAGACTGGAAAGCGGTTAGCTTTTACGGTCATGCCTGGGAGCTCTACAATATAGCGAACGACCGAGTGGAACAACACGACCTGGCTAAACAGCATCCGGAAAAAATGAAAAGGCTGTCTACGCTCTGGCAGAAGGTGGCTGAAGAAACGGATATGGCGCCGGAAAGGCAGCGTGGACCGGTTAAGGCGAAGCAATCTCCACACACTCAAAAAAGTTGGCACAAGTCGGAGTTGTATGACGAATGGGAGGCTCCGACATTCTGAATCTCAGAAAACACTACCATATCCGCATATGAATCGAATCTCGATAATCGCGTTGCTTTTGTTTGCGGTTGGCGTGTCGGCTGCCGATCGGCCCGATATAATTTACATCCTAGCTGATAATCTCGACTATGGCGATTTAGGATGTTACGGTCAAGAGACCTTGAATACGCCTGCGATTGATCGCATGGCGGAAAGCAAAGCGTTCTTCAAGGTGACTGGAAACTGGTTCGAATTGGACTCGGAAGTCCTGTATACGAACTTTATAACGTAGGCGAAGATCCCTCGGAGGAGATCGATCAGCTGGCGTTGCGCCCCGGGGAGTTCGCAACATTGAAAGCACTCCTGAAGAGTATTCCCGATGATCGTAGTCCGTTTAAGGACGCGTAATTGTCGACGATCTCCTTAAGCTGCCTGAAAAGGCATCTTTAGATGCCGAATGCTCGATCCATTTGCCTGGAAATCGTTTCAAGGGCTTCCAAATCTCCTCCCTTAACTTCTGCTGCCACCCATCCATGATAGTCGATTTCGATTAACGCTTTGCGGACGTCGGCAAAGTCGATGTCGCCTTCGCCGATCTGAGTGAATTTGCCCTCCTGGCGAGAGAAGCCTTTGACGTCTAGTTTTTTGACGCGCTTGCCGAGTTGGCGTATCCAATCGCCCATGGCGCCGTATTTCCAATGATTGCCAATGTCGAATTGCATGCCCACCCAGGGTGAGTTGAAGCTATCTATATAGCTTACAAAATCTGCGGCGGATTGATTCGAATCGCCTTCATGATCGTAAAGAAAGCGATTCCAAACATTTTCGATGACAATGGAGATGCCGAGTTCGGCTGCGAGAGGAATAGCTTTTCTAATGTTATCGATGGAACGCGGACGGATCTCCGAGACTGGTCCATCGTCGCCATGACCTACGACCAATAGGACCGTATGCCCACCAACTGCGTGAGTATCGCGAATGGCTTGCTTCAAGTCTGCGAGAGCCTGAGCTCGAACGGAAGCATCGGGGCTTGAATGACGAATTTTCCAATGAGTGCTGCAAACCGTACCGTCAACTGGCAGGCCGGAAGCGGCGATTGCGGCTTTGGTCATCGCAACATTCATGCCGGGCGAATTCATTTCGATCCCCAAAAAACCAGCGGTTTTCGCGGCAATGAATTTTTCGACTAGAGAAATATCGGGAATTTTGACCATTCTGATTTTAAGCGTTTTGTAGAGTCTTCCTTTTAAGGAAGCGCTTGCATGGGGGTCGGCTAGGGCGAAGGTGGGAAGTATGCTTGAGGCTCCAAGTGCGGCAACGGTTCTAAGAAAATTACGACGATTATTGGATTTATGTGGCATGTTCGGAGGAAAAACGAATGGCCTGTGAGTATCAATCTTCGAATAGCGAATTGAAGAGGGGAACCAATGGGAATTCTCGATTAGTCTGATGTATTTCAGTCGCAAGGCGTCGTCGTTTGTTAGGTTCGGCATAAGAACCAGAGTCAATCGTTGACTAGAAATTGTAGTGGATAGGGTCAAACGAATGCTGATGCAAATAATTGCCCATTTGAGCCAAGTTAGACTGGACAAGAAGGCTTCATAGAGCGGAATCTCAACCGCTAGGATGTGATTCCCGTTATCAACCCTACTAAACTTAAAAAAATCATATGAACTCAATTCTTAGACCACTATGGCACGCTGCGATTGCTCTCGTTGCAGCCTCAAGCGCGCAAGCGGATTTCCGATTCGAAGACGGCGATCGTATTTGCTACATTGGCAGTGGGCTTGCTGACCGGATGCAGCATGACGGTTGGCTGGAAACCCTCATTCAAAGCCGTTTGGCCGATCAGCAATTGGTCTTTCGCAATTTCGGGTTTACCGGTGACGAAATCGACAACCAGCCTCGAAATAAAGGCTTCACTCCAATGGAGTCCTATTTGGCTCTTTCCGAAGCAGATGCGCTTTTCGTCTTCTACGGCTATAACGAATCGTTTGGAGGCACTGCGAAATTAGCGTCATTTAAACATCGATACACGAAGATGATCGATCATTATTTGGCTCTGAAGCCGAACGGGTCGAGTTCGCCTAAACTGGTGCTTTTTTCGCCAATCGCCCACGAGGATTTGAATAATTCAAATTTGCCGGACGGCAGTGAAAACAATGCCCGTCTAGCCATATACACTGCTGCAATTGGCGAGATTGCGGCATCGAGAGGAGCAACCTTCGTAGATCTTTTCTCCGCGACACAAGAGCTCTACGATAGCAGTTCCGAACCGTTGACGATCAATGGCGTTCATTTAAATTCAGAGGGCAACCGTCAGGTTGCCGAAGTAATTGCTCGTGAATTGCTTGGAAAACGCGTGGTCGCGAATCGCTCGCTTGCTCAGTTGCATGAAGCGGTGCTCGACAAGAATTGGCATTGGTACAATCGATTCCGGGCTACCGACGGCAATGACGTTTGGGGAGGGCGCTCGACACTGACCTTCGTGAATGAGCAATCCAACGCTGAAATTTTGAAGCATGAGCTTACGATGCTCGATGTGATGACTGCCAATCGCGACAAGCGGATTTGGGCCGTTGCCAAAGGGGATATCGAGCAATCGGCCGTAGATGATCGCAATGTTCCTCAGCCAATCGGAGTCATCTCCAATGTGGGCGGCGGCAGCAAGAGTTCGAATGCCGAGAAAGAAGGTTCGACGACTTACAAGACGGGAGATACAGCGATCTCTAGCATGAAAGTTGCGGATGGATTCAAAGTGAATCTTTATGCGGACGAGTCTCGCTTTCCTGAACTAGTCAACCCGGTTCAAATGCAAGTCGATGGCAAGGGCCGCATTTGGGCGGCGGCTTGGCAGACTTATCCTAAGTGGGAGCCGCTCAAGGAAATGGGCGATAGTATTCTGATTTTCTCGGACGAGGATAACGATGGATCGGCGGACAAGATGGTCACTTTCGCGAAGGTACATAACCCGATCGCTTTCGAATTCTGGAATGGAGGCGTTATCATCGCTAGCCAACCGGAGATTTTGTTCTTAAGGGACACGGACGGCGACGACGTAGCTGACGAACGTATCGTACTTTTACAGGGTACAGGCTCGGCGGATACGCATCACTCCGCTAACAATTTCGTATACGGGCCGGACGGAGCAATCTACTGGCAGAGCGGGATTTTCCTTCGCAATGCATTCGAGCACCCATGGGGAGCTCCTTTGTCTACGGCATCATCCGGCATGTATCGGTTCGATCCTCGCCGTCATGCGATCAGCTTCCACGCTGAAAATCGGCCGAATTCACACGGTATCGCCTTCGACCGCTGGGGTTATCATTACGCTACTGACGGTACTTCTGGGCGAACCTATCAAGTTCGTCCCGAAGCGAACTCATTCAAAATGCATGAACTTTTCAAAAAAGAAGTTCGTCCAGTTGCGGCCAATGCGATCATTTCCAGCTCGAATTTTCCTGATTCGATGCAAGGCAACATCCTCGTTTGCAATACGATCGGCTATCTCGGTCTAAAGCAGTACGCTCTGGAGCGCGGTCCTCAGTCTGGCGAAGTTTGGGGTGAACCTGCCGCGGACCTGCTATACAGCACGGATAAAAACTTCCGACCTTCCGATGCGGTTTTCGGAGGAGATGGCGCTTTGTATATTTCCGATTGGCAGAATGTAATCATCGGCCATATGCAGCACAATATCCGCGACCCGAATCGGGATCACAAACACGGACGTATCTACCGGATGGTATCGACCGAGAAACCGCTGCAGAAGGCGGTAAAGATCGCCGGCGCGTCGTTGGCTCAATTAATGAAGAATTTGGAGCATCCAATCGATGGGGTGCGTCACCGCACTCGCGTCGAATTGAGCGCTCGCGACTCAGGCAACGTTATTGCGGCAGCCAATAAGTGGGTTGGGCAATTCGATTCGAAGAGCAAAGAAGACGCTCATCATTTCTTGGAAGCGCTTTGGCTTCACCAACAGCACAACGTTATCAATGACGATCTCCTGAATATCGTTCTTGAATCCCCAGAACCGCATGCCCGAAATGCAGCGAAAACAGTAGAGCATCTTTGGTATACAGTGGATACGACCGGAGGAGCAGGGCTTGTGGTCGTGAAAGCGTCGAAGAAGGAAGTGCCCAAATTGAAGTCTGGAGTAGTTTCAGACACGGCTGAACTGACCGAAGTGCGGATTGGAACGATCGTCGAGAAGATGCAGTTCGACGTTGAGGAGTTTGTCGTGAAGGCAGGCAAGAAGGTTAAGCTGACCTTCTTCAATCCGGATTTTATGAATCACAATCTCGTCATGGTCCAACCAGGCGCGGCGGACGAGGTCGGGATGGCTGCTTTGGCTATGGGCGCGAAGGGATTCGAAATGGGTTATGTTCCGGAGAGCGACAAAATCCTATTCGCATCGAATCTGCTTGAGAATAAGGAAGAGCAAGTATTCGAATTCGTGGCGCCGCATACGCCAGGCGACTATCAATTCGTATGCACCTTCCCCGGGCATCACATCATGATGCGCGGAGTCATGAAAGTGATTGAATAATTGGAGACAATCGGGGCGGAAGCATTTCTGGAAAACCTACTTTAACCTACGCCTCGGAGTTTCGACTTCGAGGCGTTTTGACGCGAGGCCCTCATTCGCTTTAATTTAAAACCCCGGGGCCGCGTTTGAGTCAATGAAAGGCTCGAGAATATAATGGACCTTTTGTAGTCCATCAGAGGGGCAATGATATGGGGACACATTGGGAGATCGCCAACCATGAAAAGCGAATACGGGGCAGATGCGAGCGACTCGTCTCAGCCCAGAGTGATCCGTCCTTATTGGCTTTGAATGAAAACGGAGAGGCTAGGAACTCGGGCCGGCTTCGGCACCTGTTTCGACAAGAACGCCGGATTGGTTGATCTTCTGCTTGAGGGCTTGAATCTCTTCTTCCCAGGCATTGATCTGGGATTGGTCGAGAGCATTGGATCTGAAGGCTTCGGCGCCTTCAGAGGTTACCTGAGTCTCCCACAAATAAAGGCTTTGCAGTTGGTCGAGATCTTCGAGGTACTCAAGCCCATCATCGCTTACCTGCGTACCGTAGAGATTCAAATAGTGAAGGTTTTCAAGATTGGCGACGTGTTCGAGTCCTTCATCGGAAATCGTCGTCTTTTGCAGATAGAGACGTTCCAGATTATGCATTCCCGATAGGGTGGCTAGTCCTTCGTTAGTTATATTGCTGAAGCCAATTTCGAGCTCGGCTATATTCGCTGCGACGGGTGCGAGCATAGCGAGAGCTTCGTCATCGAATTTGCTTTCGCCAAAGGGGGACTTGACCCGAATCAATGGGGAATCGAGGGCGATCGGTTGCACATTGATACGCGGATCTTCTTGAAGTTCTGCGACAGTGGCCGCTATCTCTTCCCAGCTAGGAACGTCTAGTTCAGCAACCATGGTTTCAGCTTCCGCAACGAAAGCGGGTTGCTCGAGTTGGGCGTTTATTGCGGCCTCGATGGTCTCGGGTAGTTCGAGCTCGGATAGGAGTCCAGCATCTGGAGCGCCGCTTTCTACCCACCATTCGAGAATGGCGATTTGGGAATCGCTTGGCTGACGCTTGCCTTCTGGAGGCATGCGTTCGTCGTCGTCTAAATCTAGGTGCAATCGGTAGATTATTTCACTGGCGTCTATATCGCCCGGAACAATGGTGTCGCCCAGCTCGCCGCCTTGCATGGCCAATTCGAAAGAGTCGAGTCTGAGGTCGCCTTTCGATTTATCAACCCCGTGGCATGCTATGCAGGTTTCTTCGAAAATGGGGTGAATAATGTCTTGGTAAACGTCTGCAACTTTGAAGCCATTTGATCCTGGTTCTTTTTCCAGCTCCATCCCGATTACGCTTTTGATCGGGTTGGGAAGGTATTTCGTTAGGTAACCGGAACCGTGGGTGAGCGTTCCACCGTCGTGACCAACCACGAGGAGAAGGATAATCGTTGCTCCGAGAGCCCCATGATAGGGGATCGAAAATCCGTTGCGTCTGCGGTCGCGAGCACGGGTACGTAGGACGATTAGCCAAAAAACCGAGACTGCGGTAATACAACCGAGCCAGCGGTGTCGTGCGAGCAGGTCGTCATTGTAGCCACCATCTAGGGCAAGCAGGATGCCGAGCACGGCAGCGAGGGTGGAAACGTATGCGGTGTACTTTAAGACAATCTCGCAGGCTTTACCGATTCGGGGGCCTCCCATTGAGCTATCTAAATATTCGATGACCCCAAGGACGACTAGAAATCCAATCGGCAAGTGCAGGAGGGCGGGATGAAATCGACCCAGAAACAGCGTCCAAGTGGGAACGCTTTCAGCTCCTACTGCAAAATAGGCAAGACCTAGGAGGAAGAGGCTCGCACAGGATGCGATTAAAATAGCAGGTTTCAGGTTAGCTGGGCGACGATACGATTTTTTCATGAAGTGTTAGAGGATTGGATTCGAAGTAAGCGTCATGATTAGAATACGCATAAAATTCAACAGCTTTTTGCAGAAGCCGGCTTCGAAATTTTGGCATGAGGTCGGTAAAAAGGTGCCTGCCCGCTTGATAACTTCAGAGTTATGAGCTTGTCGAATGGCGTGGAGGGCTGAGGTCGGGCCTTAGCGATTTACGCTTTCGCCGCAGGCGAAACCCCTCCGAATTTCTAAGTTCAGAGAAGCGGGGTCTCTCGGTTTTTCGAGTTAATCTGCAGGTAAATCGGAAGCAATTTCTGCGGCGATCTTGTCGATGAAATCCGGGGTGATGAAATCCATTCCGATTCCGGGCGCTTCAAGTGGCTTAACGTAAGGTCCATCGGTCAAGGCCATGGTGGCCTCAGGAGCGTAGGCTCTTAGCCATTGGTGAACTTGATGGTATTCGACTGAATCGCATTGCGACAGTGTGGCTGAAAAATTAATACTAGCAGAGAAGAGGCATACCGAGTTCGCCGAATGGAGCGTTACAGGCAAGCCATGTGCTTCTGCAATCGCAGAGATTTTGCGGGCTTCGGTAATGCCTCCGCAGGCGCAAAGGTCGAGATGAACGTACTCGGTTCCGCGTCGACTGATTAGATCGTTGAAATTTTGGCAACCGTAAAGCGATTCATTGGCGCATACCGGAATGCCGGCACGGGCGTTAATCACTGCATGACCCGCGTTGTCGGCTAGGGCTATGGGCGATTCGAACCAATAAATATCGTGTTGCTGCGCTTTGGCAGCCAGTGAGAGCGCCTCGGGCACATTATAGGCATGCACGGCGTCGATCATCAGCCGGGCATCGGGACCGATCGCTTCGCGGGTTGCTGAAATACGCTCGAGGTCATCCCGTTGGGGGACGCCGCCAATCTTGATTTTCACTCCGCTAAATCCTTGATCAATGTATCCGGTAACCTCGGCCTTAAGGTCGTCGATCGTTTTGTCCCGTCCATAAAGCCCTCCGCTCGCATAAGTGTAGACGCTATCCGAATAAGCTCCGAGCAATTGATACAAAGGCGTGTTCAAAAGCTTCGCCCGAAGATCCCACAGGGCGTTGTCGAGTCCGCTCAAAGCGTTTATCAAGACTCCTTCGAGCGTCCCAATCGGGGCTATCCCGGCGATGCGGTGCCGAATGCGTTCGGTGAAGTGCGGATCTTCTCCGGTAACAAGCGGGGCGATGTCGTGGTTGATCGTATCGACGATCGATCTTGCGCTACCGTAGAACGACCAGACTTCGCTCACGCCTAGAATTCCGGTGTCGGTCTCGACGAAAATGAATACAATTTCCTTAGCGTTAAAGGTCAGGGCTGGATTCCAGACCTTCCCGCCCATTGGAAAATCGATCTGTTTGGCGAAAACGTGTTTAATCTTCATGGGAAGGGTGGAGGAATTCCCTAGGATGGAACACCTGATGATATAAGATTGGCGGTAAAGAGCATTTTGACAAGCTGGAATTGGGACGATGTTTTGGATTGGCTTTTGAGGAAGGCTACATTTTTTTGAGCCCTATGGATGAAACGGAGAAACGGACCAAGGCTTGGATTGGCGACGCAGTCCTCGCCCTATTCGCTCGCGAGTGGATTCTGAGGCAGACGGATATTGCTCCTAGCGAACGAATAGAGGTCTTCACGGGAATGACTTCCAACCGTTTTCTAGCCTGTACAGGGGAGCCGACTTTGATGGAAGCGAAGATTGGCGTCATCTACGAGAAAGACGGGGTTGATAAGGCGTTCTCGTATATTGAAGAAACGCTTCTTCCCGTATTCAAAAAACAGCGACAAAATCTATTGAAGTCACCAGGAAGCTATAGAGGGCGAAAAAGCAAAATCTGAGCACGTTTCTCCAAGCAGGAGGACGCTAGCTCTTCAGCTCGAATGAGCTCGCATGAATGAAATCTGGTTCAATATGCTTTCTCTAAATTTGGGACGTTCAACCGGGAGGTCTTTAAGTTTATCGTTCAGACTGTTCTTGAAGCTCGTCAACACGTCGGAATCGATGTTCATTTGAACCTTCAATTCCGCTAGTTCGCATCGATAGCCGAGCCATTGAGCTTTGAATTTCAATACGTGGAAATGCTTCGCTAAGTCTTTTTCGATGGCGCGAGCGTCTCGGGTCTTGAGTTCGCCTTCCATTAATTGACTGAGACGTATGATCAATAACTGTTCTTGGGTCTTGAGCAATTGGGGTTTAAAGCCGGTAACTAAGCATTTAAGATCGGCCAGCGTTCTATCGAGCTCCGGCTTCTTTTTGCGGGTCGCTAGATAAAGGGAGCGGTAAGTCCAGCCTTGGTAGATTCGGGCGACCAGCAAGAAGCGTTGGAGGTGGTCGAGCTGGCCTAAGTGACTGTGTGGTTCGGGCAGGTCCAGAAATCGATCTTGGCTGCGCTTTTCGAGCTGGATTTCCAAGAAACGTTCGAAATCCGAGACGCGACGAATGTAAGGAGCATAACGCCAGCACTCGAAGAGGGTTGCTTCGATCTCGAAAAGCCGGTCGCACGGATCGGTGTAACCGAGCAAGTAAAAATATTCGGAGAGCAAATCTAAATAGTAAGCAGCTGCCTGGGTAAACGCTGATACATTACCGGCTCCGCCTTTTCGAAAAAGGCTACGTATTTTGCTCCGATCGATCGAAATCGGCGATGGAGCGTTATTGGAAACGGTACTTTTTAGGAAAGTCATAGGTAAATAGCGGGATCCGCGTGAAGGACCGAGCAGCGACAGGGAGGATTACTCCTCTTCGAAGCCTCGAGCCGCTGCTGCCCGGCAGTCAGCGGTCACTCTCAACCAAATCTCTCGAATATCGAACAAACGTATTTTCGCTTGTTTCGAGTAGGCGCTTAAGGCGTCAACGTTTAGCTCCTCGACTTCCAAAAGAAGGGCGAGAAGCTCGTTTAACGCGACTAAACCGCGTTTGAAATAGGCTATGGCTAACGAATAGTCTCCTAAATCCAAAGCTGTGACAGCCAAGAGACCGTAGTAGTCGGACTGAGCGATCGTATTCTGAACTTTAAGCGCAACGGTGGATGCAATCTGATCCGAGCAGAGCGAAATGCTCTGAAACCATTTTTCGGTCAACCACTGGTGGAGAGCTTTGCTAGCGACGAAAAGCGGGTGCTTGTGAAGTGTGTAAGGTACATCAGGCGGGGCGTCGAGCGATGTGTCGACGGATTCTTGCGGGTCGCTGGTGGAATTTCCGTTTTCCCAACCCATGAATAGGGCAACCTCATCCAAACGGCTCTGACTGCGTATTAATTTGCTGTAGTACTTCTGGTACCTGCGAATCTCGTCCTTTTCTACGTCCAAGTAACGTTCCCAGTCGAACTCGTTCCAGATGGTTTCCCAGCTGTCGTCCCATTCGTTGTCGGCGTTACTATCGTTCTCGAAATTGGCCATATACTGTTTACACACTTTTTAAAAAAGCAGAGGAAAGGTAGCTCTCGGTTTTTGCTTTGGCAAATGAATTGTCCAAAAAAGTAATCCTAGTTGGTTTTATTGAAGTTCATCGATGAAACGTCATTACTCGAAGAGTGATTTTCAAAACGAAAGCTGGATTTGCAGAAGCGGTATTCAATGAGGTTGGGTTGCGAGCAAGCTTATTTTCGCACGGATTCATCTGGGTAAGGATATTTCGAATCGAATGGCTATTTGCGATTGGCAAGACTCGTTTTACATTCAAACTAAGTGATTTATGGAGTCTTTGGAGACCGTTTTCCACCTAACTGCTTATTTCGCCGGCCACGTTCAAGGGGTTGGGTTTCGCTATTCGACTAAGCAAGTCGCTAATGGATTCGAAGTGACAGGCTACGTAAAGAACCTGCCTGATGGTCGGGTTGAACTCGACGTTGAAGGCTCCGAGGGCGAGTGCCGTCGCTTTCTTCGGGAAGTCGAGAGCGAACTGGATTCGTATATTCGAAAAGCTGAAACCCGCGAGGGCTCGCGAGTGCGTTCATACACTGGATTCGGGATTCACTAGTTAGCTGCGATGACGCCTGCAATTGCCATCAAGGATTTGATAAAGGACTTCAGGATACCCGGTTCCGATGCGCGTCTCCGTGCTGTGGATGGCTTGAATCTTACTATCGAGCGGGAAGCAATCTATGGATTGTTGGGACCAAATGGGTCAGGCAAGAGCACTACCATTAAAGTGTTGCTGGGATTGCTGAAAGCTTCTGCCGGCAACTGCGAGCTATTCGGAACGTCCAGCGAGAATGCTTCGGCGCGGATCCGCGTTGGTTATTTGCCGGAAGCTCCGTATTTCCAGCGCTTCCTAACGGGCCGCGAACTATTGGAGTATTTTGGATGTTTGTCTGGGTTAAAGCGGGCCGGAGCTAATGATCGGATCGACGAATTGCTAGAGAGGGTGGGACTGGAGGATGCCGGCGATCGGAGAGTAGGCTCGTACTCGAAGGGCATGCTGCAACGCATCGGGTTGGCCCAAGCTTTGATTGCCGATCCGGATTTGCTAATATTAGACGAGCCAACGGCTGGAGTCGACCCAATCGGAGCAGCGGATATTGCATCTCTTATTACAGGGCTGAAGGCCGAGGGTAAGACCGTTTTGCTGTGTTCCCATTTGCTTTCCCAAGTGGAAGCGATTTGCGACCGAGTGGCCATTATGAGTCGCGGACGCTTGTTGTGCGAAGGCACGGTTGCTTCGCTGACCGAAAATACCGGTAAAGATTCTATACGCGTAGATGGTCTTTCGAAGGATGGGCGAGAGGCCGTCGAAACGTTAGCAAATGAGCAAGGAGGTACGGTTTCGGCTCCGTCTCGAAGCTTGGAGGACCTTTTCCTGGAGTTGGCTCGAAATACGGAGGATCCATTATGAGCACAACGAACGAACGGCTACACTGGTCATTCCTGCGGGTTCGAGTAATCGCGGGCAATACGTTCAGGGAAGCCGTCCGGATGAAACTGTTTCTCGCCATGACCATTTTGGCTATCGGGACATTGGCGAGTTCGTTCCTCTTTCAAGAATTCAATTTCGGGTCTTCGGAACTTAAGTTCATCGCTGATTTTGGCTTTGGGGGTATGACGGTTTTTGGATCGGCTTTGGCGGTTATCGTAACGGCTCAGCTTTTCTATGGCGAAATCGAACATCGAACAGCGCTGACGTTGTTAGCTAAACCAATCTATCGATCCGAGTTCGTTTTGGGGAAATTCCTTGGGGCCTGGGCAACGGTCGCTTGCTTTTTGGGGATGGTGACGATCTGCCTGGTTTTTGCTCTATGGGGGAGGGAAACCAGTATTATGGCGGAATATCCGGATCAGTTCGAAAGCGGCCGCAGCGTGCACTATGTAGCCGTTATCGGGTTTTCGGCTATTCAAGCGCTGCGCATTGGCATTCTGTGCTCCATTGTGGTTTTGTTTTCCACTTATGCATCGTCTTCGCTTTTCGCGATGGTGATGGGCGTATTGATCTGGATCGTCGGTCAGCTTCAACACATAGCGACGGAAGCATGGACAGCGGGAGACAGTTGGCTACTGAAGGGGGTTTATGCGGTAGCGAGCTTCGCCTTGCCGAATTTTCATTTGTTCGATGTGGGCGACCAATTGGCTTTGGGCGAAAATCTTCCGGGAGCGATTTATGGAAAACTCGGGCTTTATGCGCTCCTGTACGTAAGCTTCTATTTAGCCGTAGCTGGGGCTAGTTTTAATCGGCGTGAGCTCTAACCGTTCCATTATTCCCTTTTGCGTAGCGATCGCTTTGGCGATCGGTTGGATGGTGTCTCCCTTGGATCGCTCAATCAGCGAAGCCTTAGGACAGCGGGCAGAAGTAGAATCCTTGCGCCAATTGGATTCGCAGTTCGGGCAAGGATTGACCGTGGCCGTTTTGGGAGGATACCGCTCAGTAACCGCAAATCTAGTCTGGCTATCGAAGAACCGAAACTGGGAGAAACGCGATTTTGCGGGCACATTTGCGAAAATCGGACTGGTGACGAGTATCGATCCCAGACCACAGATTTTTTGGTTGAACGGGACGCGGATCATCGCCAACGACATGCCTGCATGGGTTGTTGGCGACCGCAATACCAATCAGCTAGCAAGCTCCGAAGTAGGCAGAGAAATCGCTCGTCAATACGCAAGGCGCGCCCTTGCCTTTTTGGAAAAAAGTCGGACTCACCATAGCGACAACCCAGAGATCTATCTTGAGGAGGCTATGATTTATTGGTTGAAATTAGGTAATTTAGAGCAGGCTGCAGAACGGGTTCTTCGAGCGACTCAAGCAACGAATCCGCCTTATCATGCATTTCGAATTTACGGGGAGATGTTAACCCGGATGGGAAGAAATAGCGAGGCTCTCGATTTTCTGGAACGGCATTACGAGACTTTGCCCGATGATTCGGTAGAGGCGATGAAGAATGTCGTGGGCGAACGAATACGATCGCTTCGGCGAGGACTAAAAGCTGCTCGGGACGATGACGCTTGAGCATAGACGCTAATTGGCGAAGGAACTGTTTCGTCAATATTGCGATAAACGTGGAGTACGCAATCTGACTTTCCTTGCCAATTGAAGGGCGAACGTTTGTATAAACGACGATGACGGAAAATCTCCATCCAATTACCGATAGGCTATTGAAACGCTCGGATCGCGAAACTGTTACGCAGCAACGCTCCAAAGTTGTTTGGATGTGCGGCCTCTCGGGCTCGGGTAAAAGCACATTGGCTTCCGCCCTGGAAAAGCGCCTCTATGCTGAGGGTAAACTGGTGTACGTGCTCGATGGTGACAATATTCGAACAGGCCTGAATAGCGGGCTAGGGTTTTCGGATGAGGACCGTTTGGAGAATATTCGTCGCATAGCCGAGGTTTCCAAATTGTTCGCCGACGCAGGATTGGTGGCGATTAATTCATTCATTACTCCAAATGCTTCGCTACGAGCAATGGCTCGGGAAATCATCGGCAAGGATGATTTGATCGAAGTGTATGTTAAGGCATCGTTCGAAACCTGCATGAAGCGCGACGTGAAGGGTTTATACGCGAAAGCCGAAAAGGGTTTAGTGCCGCAATTTACGGGAAAGGATTCTGGCTTCGAGGATCCTGAGGATTCCGATTTGGTAATTGATACGGAAGCGATGACGATCGAGGAATCGCTCGATAAGCTATTCGATTTCGTTTTCCCGAAATTAAGCGTATAGGCTTATAGCAGGCTTCCGTTATGACGCTGTTTTTACTTAAATTCGGAAAGTGGATTCTAAGTAAGTCGGTGGTCACGTTAATCGCGGTAGGCCTAGCCATCGGCGTTTTTGCAATGTACCTATATGTTGGGGACAGCCTTCGGGTCGAACGGGAACGGATTGGCCTATTGACTGAGGCTCAAGGCAATGCCCGAGCGGTTTATTCTCGACTGGATGGGATCCATTCGGAAATCCAAACAGTTGCCGGAGAACTCGATACGGCGCTTCAGCAGTTGGAAACGGCAAATGCTCTAGTCGAACGCTTGGAGGGATTTCTTTCGAAAATCGAATACCTCTTTTCTTCCGCAGAAGAAAAGGCTGCAGTCGACAAGCAATTGGCCGAGGGCAGGGTAGATTCTACCCGACTAGGGCCGCTAATCGATACGCTGCGCGGACGGAATTCCGAACTTCGAATTACGCGAGCGAGCCTTAGCGAAGAAGCCCGACGCCTGGAAGAGCATATAGGAAAATTGGAGTCGAGTTCGTCGGAAGTCGCACGATATCTCGATTCGTCATGGAAAACAGTACGGCCTTACCTGCCATATGCTCTCACGGCTATAATTCTCGGTCCTTTGCTGCTCAAGGCTTTTGCCTATTATGCAATTGCGCCAATTTTTCAGAGAGCAAAGCCAATTCGGTTTTCGAAGGAAGCGCTAGAGGCTCCCTCTGCGTTGGATGGCGGCGTTTCAGTCGCATTAATTTTGCGAGGCAAGGAGCGAGCTTGGATTAAGGAATCGTACTTGCAGGCTTCGGACGAACACTTGGATCGAAAAAATCGATTTGTATTGAATTGGCAGATACCAGTGACTTGCCTCGCGGCGGGTCTTGTGGAGCTAATAGAATTCACGCCGCAGGGTGCTGCGATTTCCGGACGAATAACCGCTTCAACTCAACATGAAGCGAATATGGAGCTTAGCATAATCGACATCCCAGAGAATGGTTCGATCATTTTGCGTCCAAGCCACTTGGTTGGCCTGGTCTCTACGAATGGTTCTCCCGTGGTGATCCGGCGAAGGTGGAGCTTCGTTAGGGCTCAAGCTTGGATGACCTTGCAATTTCGCTATTTCGAATTCGTCGGTCCTTGCCGGCTAGTCGTTGCGGGAATACGCGGCGTCCGGATAGAACGTATAGATTCCGATCAAGTCGCCGGTCGACGAACTAACCAAAACTCAACAATTGGATTCAGTCCGGACTTGGATTTCGGAGCGGTTAAGGCAGAAACCTTTTGGGCATATTTCCGCGGATTCAATCCGCTTTTCGATGACCTGTTCTGTGGTAAAGGAACGTTTTTTTGCCAGGAGATTTCGAAGGGCCAGGGTACGGGACCAACTCGATTTTGGGCAGGGATACGCAATGCCGCCCTAAAGATCCTAGGAGTCTAGGGATTTATCGCCGTGAGAATCAGCGGCTGCAACGGCAAGGGTATTTAGGGCAGAGCGTTGGGAAGGGTGCACGGTTCCAGGTTGGTTTGATTAGAGCCCGTTTTTCAAGTCCGTTACCTAAGTTTTTCAAGGTAAGGGCGTTGTTTGCGGGGACCGCGAAGGTAATGCATTGGCAGTTTCGGGGTTCTCGCAGTCGCGAGGTCAGCAGGCTTCGGTTTGTTTAACGGGCTCTTAGACATATTTTGACGTTGCCGGATGTCTTGGATTGCGGTGCAGTTGGGTTGGACTTGTCTCTTTCGATAACCTCGCAAGTCCCGCAAAAATATGGATTTACAAAAGATAAGGCTAACGCGCTATATTCTCATTTCAATGGTCGTGGGAGCCGTTACAGGTCTGACCCTTTCACAATTCGTGGAATTCGTGGTAGATCCCAAAACGGGCGAGCTACTTTTGGATAGCAAGAACCATCCGGTACTGACGCATAGTTTCGTAGCGGATTGGGTGATAAACGGTTTCTTCGAGTTTTTGAGCGAGGCGTTTATCCGCAGTTTGAAGGCGCTTGTCGTACCGTTGGTCTTCGTGTCGCTCGTATGCGGCACGGCAGCAATGGACGATGTCCGAAAGCTGGGTACGGTCGGACTGAAGACGCTGGCGCTCTACTTAGGCACGACCGCTATAGCGATTACGATAGCAATTGTCTTTTCGCTTTTGATTCGTCCTGGCGAGGGGGTGGCGACGCTTGTGCTTAACGATTTCGAACCAGGCGAGACCAAAAGTTTGCTCAACGTTTTCATTGATATCTTTCCCGTCAATATCGGGTCGGCATTCATCGAAGGTAATATGTTGCAGATCATTACGGCAGCGTTGGCTTTCGGGGTAGCGCTTGTGGTTTCTGGAAAGCATGGAGAGCGCGTTTTGAGCTTTTTCAAGGATATGAACGAGGTGATCATGAAATTGGTTATTCTCGTGATGCTGATGGCTCCTTTTGGCGTGTTTGCGAAAATTGCTCAAGTATTCGCGACCGAAGGCTTCGAAACGATTTTCGCTTTGGGCAAGTATTTCGCTTTAGTGGTCGTGGTCCTTCTTATTCATGCATTTGTCGTTTATCCGACTATGCTGAAAGTGTTTACCGGAGTGAGCCCATTCGTGTTTTTCAAAAAACTTCGAAACGTCCAGATGTTTGCATTCAGTACGGCAAGCAGCAACGCAACGATTCCGATCACGCTGAGAGCAACGGAAGAACGTTTGGGCGTTAGCAATAAAATCGGTTCGTTTACAGTTCCTTTGGGAGCGACGATTAACATGGATGGAACCGCCATTATGCAAGGGGTTGCGACGGTGTTTATCGCCCAGATGTCAGGTATCGATCTTTCCATTACTCAGTATCTCACCGTAATCCTAGCCGCGACAATGGCTTCAGTGGGAACTGCCGGCGTGCCGAGCGCGGGTTTAGTGATGTTGACCATGGTGCTGGGCTTGGTCGGATTGCCGCCAGACAAGATTGGTCTTATCATCGGGATCGATCGTTTGTTGGATATGGTTCGCACTGCTGTAAATGTGACTGGGGATGCGGCGATAACGTGTATCGTCGCCAAGTCCGAAGAGCAGCTTGATGAAGAGGTATTCAACCGTCCGGTTGAAGAAGACTTGGCAAACTAGATAGAGGAGGGAATATGCTCTTCGACCTGAAGGCAGATTATAAGCCAATGGGCGATCAACCCGAGGCGATTGGCCAGTTGATTGCTTCGATTAACGAAGGCAATCGTTATCAAACGCTATTGGGCGTTACGGGTTCGGGTAAAACGTTTAGCATGGCGAATATCATCGCTCGGTGCGAACGACCGACACTTGTGATTTCGCACAACAAGACTTTAGCGGCTCAGTTGTATTCGGAATTCAAGAATTTCTTTCCGAATAACGCCGTGGAATATTTCGTGAGTTACTACGATTATTATCAGCCCGAAGCGTACGTACCATCGACCGATACGTTTATAGAAAAAGACTCTTCGATAAACGATGAAATCGAACGGCTTCGAATTTCGGCTACAAGTAGCCTCATCAGTCGCCGAGACGTTATCGTGGTGGCAAGTGTCTCTTGTATCTATGGATTGGGTTCGCCGGAGGATTTCGAGGAATTGATGATTCCTTTATGTCAAGGCGAAGAGCTTGGACGAGATGTTTTACTCAATCGGCTCATCGAAACTCAATACGAACGGAATGACGTCAATTTGGAGCGAGGGCGTTTTCGCGTACGCGGCGACGTCGTAGATGTGATGCCTGCGTATTTGGAAAAGGGACTTCGAATCGAATTCTGGGGCGATGAAATCGAACAGCTTTCCGAATTCGATCCTATGACGGGTTCGGTCATCAGAAAGCTGGATCAGTTCAATCTGTATCCGGCTAACCAATTCGTAAGAGCGCGCGGCAAAACGGAACTGGCGATCGAGCTCATTCGCGAAGAGCTCAAGGAACGAGTCGCCAAACTCGAAGGCGAAGGCAAACTGCTCGAAGCACAGCGGATAAGCATGCGGACGAATTACGATCTGGAAATGCTGAAAGAGGTGGGCTTTTGCAATGGCATCGAGAATTACTCGATGCAAATGTCGGGACGAAAAGCTGGCGATCGCCCTTCCTGCTTGATCGATTTCTTCGATAAGGATTTTCTGCTATTCGTAGATGAAAGCCACGTATCGATTCCTCAGATTGGGGCGATGTATGCCGGAGATCGTTCGCGTAAAACCACGTTGGTTGAGCACGGCTTTCGCTTGCCGTCCGCTTTGGATAACCGGCCAATGAATTTCCGGGAATTCACCGAAGTTACGGGGCAGACCCTCTTTGTTACTGCCACGCCGGCCAAATATGAAATGGAGAAAAGCCAGGTGATCGCCGAACAGATTATTCGACCGACCGGCCTGCTTGATCCGATTATCGAAATTCGCCCGACAAAGGGGCAGGTCGAAGATTTGATTAGCGAAGTTACTGAGGCTATTGAGTCTGGCGAACGTATTTTAGTAACGACGTTAACCAAACGTTTGTCGGAAGATATTACGTCGTATTTGCGAGACCATGAAATCAAGGTCGAGTATCTGCATTCGGATATCGACGCCATTGAGCGGGTGGAGATTCTGCGACGTTTAAGGGCTGGAGACTTCGACGTTCTCGTAGGAATTAATTTGCTTCGAGAGGGACTCGATCTACCAGAAGTGGCTCTGGTTGCCATCCTAGACGCTGATAAGGAGGGTTTTCTTCGAAGTGAAACGAGTTTGATACAGACGGCTGGGAGAGCGGCCAGACACGAAAAGGGGCGAGTGATTTTCTACGCGAATGTCATGACCAATTCCATAAAGCGAACAATCGAAAAAACCGAGTCGCGACGCGCTCGGCAAATCGAGTATAATAACGCTAATGGAATCGTTCCTCAGAGTATCAAACGACCGGTCCAAGCGAGTTTGCAGGACGGCAAGGCTACTGCAGAAGATTCGCCGCTCATGATCGGCGAAGATGATGACGTCGAGGCGGTCATCCAAGAGTTGACTATAGAGATGGATGAAGCCGCTGCAAAACTGGAATTCGAACGGGCCGCGCTCTTGAGAGATCAAATCGACTCTTTGCGTTCTGGTGATTTTGGAAAGAACCGGAAAGCGAATCGCAGCAAGCGTCGTTACG
>Ga0315327_10000338_pt1 | contig 22730 bp, 19 predicted proteins | sample M110032315metaG_FD_203460 | JGI IMG/M metagenome (GOLD analysis project Ga0315327, IMG submission 203460) | Ammonia-oxidizing marine archaeal communities from Monterey Bay, California, United States - M1 100m 32315 | ecosystem: Environmental > Aquatic > Marine > Coastal | place: USA: California... | reverse complement strand
CAGAAGAAGAAGGGTGAAAGGAACAACGAAAGTTGACCATCTGTGAGCTGGAAAGGGTACTAGCCACACAGTGAGTAACCCACACTGACCCCTTCAACTTCGAATTCTAGTAATTGAACGTCTTAATCAGTTGGTAAGAGGTTTTTCCGGATTCAAACTCACTTTCATAAACATCAATATTTGAAACTAAGCTCTTTATGGGTTCCTCTAGTTCTGGAATCTCAAAACTAGCTCTTTCCTTGTCTTTAAACCTACCTAGAGTAATGTGGGGGTGGTATTTTTTAAGGTGGGTCTCAAATCCTATCGATTTGATTATATCTTCAATTTTACTGTGTATTTTTTTAAGTTGTGGTGTTGGATTTATATTGGCAACTAGAAGTTGACCATTGTTGTTCGGAAAAAGTGAGATAGAGTTAATTTCCAAAGTAATTTGAGATTTATAAGTGGTTATTTTGTCTAAATTAATAAACATCTGGTCAATTTGCTCTGGTTCCATTGAGCCTATGAAATTGAGAGTAATATGATGACTATTATTGTTTTGCCAAGAGATGATGTGATCTTTTAAGAGTCCGATCTTTAGGTCTTTCTTTATTTCAATTATTTTATCGTTAAGTTCCTTAACTGGTGTTAAGGCTATAAATACTCTTGCCATCTTTTCTTTTTTTATTGATCATAATGATTACTTTTATTGAATCAAGCACTTTATATATGTTCTTAAGTTAGAATAACCATTGGAGAAATTAATTGAGTAAAAAACAAAGAATTCTAACTGGCATAACGACAAGTGGCATACCTCATTTAGGTAACTTATCTGGTGCAATTTTACCCGCAATTAATGCCAGTAATGATGAGCACACGTCCTCTTTTTTATTTCTTGCTGATTATCATTCATTGATTAAGAACCTTGATCCATCTATAACCCATGATTCTAGTTTTGAAATAGCTGCTTGTTGGCTAGCTTGTGGCCTTAACCCTGAAAAAGTAACTTTTTATCGTCAATCAGATATTCCTCATATATTTGAACTTACTTGGATATTGAGTTGCTTGTCTGCAAAAGGACTATTGAATAGAGCTCATGCTTACAAGGCTGCTGTGGCTGAAAACGAAACTGTTGGATCAAAAGATGTTGATAAAGGCATCTCAATGGGTCTCTTTAACTATCCTGTACTGATGGCAGCCGATATATTGATGTTTAATGCAAATATTGTTCCAGTTGGACAAGATCAAAAACAACACATAGAAATGACAAGAGATATTGCTACAAGATTTAATCATCATTACGGGGATATATTTACAATCCCTGAAGCTCTGATAGACGATGAAAAGGGAGTCTTACCCGGACTGGACGGTCAAAAAATGAGTAAATCGTACAAAAACGTCATTCCTATTTTTACAGAGACTGACAGTTTAAGAAAAGCAGTCATGAAGATTAAGACTAACTCTAAAGAACCAGGTGAACCGAAAGATACGGAAAATTGCACGATTTTTAAGATCTACAAATCATTTTCAAACTCAGAAGAGATCAATCGGCTGGCTTTAAAATATAAAGAGGGCATAGCCTGGGGAGAAGCAAAAGAAATACTCTTTCAACAGTTAGAAGATAATCTGTCGGGTTACAAATCTGAATACACAAAAATAATCAGTGACAGATCTCACGTAGAAGATACATTAGTTTTGGGATCAAAGAAAGCACTGGAAGTGTCTCTACCATTGATAGAGAAGGTAAGAAAAGCAGTTGGTATAAAAGGATTTGCGAAACTCTAATAAAAGAAAAGTAATACCAATACATTCTGCTTGGAATCTTACTTTAGATTCAAAGAGCACTCTAAGATTGCATGAACATGGATTGATGCGAGTATTTAAAATTCTAATAGATAAAAAATCAAAAGAATTCAATCCCTGTAATTTTTTTACATCCTTGATATATAGTAATTTTTATCAAGAACTATTTTTTGATCATTTCAGTCAAATAAGCAAAGGCAAGCATGGTCCTTTTTTAATAGAGAATATTGCTCCAGATAACTTCTCTGAAGAAAAGAATAAGTTTTTTAAAGAGAAATTCTTACAAATTGTAGCTTCACCTAAATGGGGGTGTCCAAAAATTTCTGAGAATGCTTTTGCAAAGATAAAACTTTTACTGGATCATGTGGTTACAGACAATACAAGGGTTTATTTTTTAGAAAAATGCAGGACATTCAATATTTCCTTTAATGAAGCTATAATTTATGAACATGAATGGTCTCATAATTTATCAAGTTTTTACGAATTCATTTTATACGATCCGGAGGTCAAAACAGGTCACATATTGATACTGACTTATGAGTAAGCCATTATCGAGGTTACCCTCAACTATCTGGATTCTTTCTGCAGGATTACTATGCGTTGGCGCAGGCCAATCAGTAATTTTTATTACAATACCTCCCTTAGCAAGGGATTTAGGATTATCTGAAATTCAAATTGGTTCAATTTTCGCTTCATCTGCTTTAGCGTGGATGATCTTAAGTCCTTTTTGGGGAAAATTAAGTGACAGAATTGGAAGAAAAAAAGTAGTCATTATTGGTCTGGTGGGTTTTTCTATATCACTGATGTTATTTAGCTTAACTATTTCTTTAGGAGAAAAGGGAGTTTTACACGGAAGTATTCTTTTTGCTTTATTGATAGCAGCAAGATTAATTAATGGAATGTTTGGCAGTGCGACAAGACCGTCTTCTGGAGCTTGGGTAGCAGATATCACCGAAGCAGAAGACAGAAGTCGTGCTTTCGCAAGATTAGATTCTGGTTTTTCAATGGGCAGAATACTTGGTCCGGCTTTAGCAGGGTTTTTACTTCTAATTTCTTATACCGCTCCCTTTTATCTCTTTGCTTTTATGGCTTTCGTTGTGATGATTCTAATAACAAGAGAAAAAGCCTATAAAGGCTCTCAAATTCTCTCTAAAGATCATATCTTTATAAAAACCTACGATCCTCGGGTATGGCCCTTTCTTATTGTTTCGGCGGCCTTCGGAATTTGCAATGCAGCTCTTGTGCAAACCTCTTCCTTTTATTTTCAAGATGTAATTGTGCCATTTTCAGAGAACTACATCGCTATAGCAAGCGTGGGCTTTATGTTAACTGCGTTGGGAATCTTATCCGGACAACTCATTATTGCAGATAGGCTACAAACATCTCCGGGATCTCTGATAAGAGCAGGAGCGGTATTTCTGTGTTTCTCTTTATTGGGCGTTGCGTTAAGTAATTCTTTGTTAGAAATATATACATCTTTGTTCTTTTACGGGGTAGGGGGAGGAATGCTTGGTCCAGGTATTTCTTCTTCTCTTTCTTTGTCGGTAGGTAAAGAAAATCAAGGTGCAGCGAGCGGGTTTCTGGGCATGGTTATACCTATAGGCCATGTCATTTCACCTCTAATTGCCATGCCATTATATATTTTATCACCTAAAGCCCCTTACCTATTAGGTGTTATTGTCATGTTAGCGGCCATAGTTTTCATTTTTTCTAATTCAAGACATCAGTGGATAAGAAAAAAAGGCTACAGAGAACTACCGACAAAAACTACACAGGATTCTCTAGATATCGTTTAATAAATGTTATCATTGAATCATTTCTGAGTCTCTTAAAGACTCTTGCAGGTTCAAAAAAATGAATAAGGAGACGATTGATGTTTAAAGAAGATCTATTGAAAGGAAAAAGAATTCTAGTTACTGGAGGAGGTTCTGGGCTGGGCAAAGAAATGTCTAGATACTTTCTTAAGTACGGAGCGGAAGTTTTAATTTGTGGACGCAGAGTAGGTGTCTTAGAGGAAACGGCTAAAGAATTAATGGATGAACAGGGCGGTTCTGTAAAATGCTATGGCCTAGACATAAGAGGGCCTCAAGACGTTGATAACGTAATTAATGAAATTTTTGAAGAAGCTCCACTGGATGGTCTAGTTAATAACGCAGCAGGAAATTTCATCTCTAGAACAGAAGATCTCTCTCACAGAGGTTTTGATGCGATAGCCAGCATTGTTTTTCATGGAACTTTTTACGTAACTCACGCTGTGGGTAAAAGATGGTTAGAGCTTGGAAGGCCAGGAAATATTATTTCTATACTAGCAACTTGGGTTTGGACGGGATCTGCCTTTACGGTGCCTTCAGCTATGTCAAAGAGTGGAATACATTCAATGACACAATCCCTGGCAACAGAATGGGGAAAAACGGGTGTTCGAATTAATGCAATAGCTCCTGGACCTTTCCCCACGGAGGGAGCTTGGGCTAGACTGTCTCCTAATCAAGACCCTAATGAAGCCGCATCTGACTCTAGTGGTGCTTATAGTCAAAATCCTATGGGAAGAGTGGGAGAGATGGAAGAATTAGGGAACTTAGCTACTTTTCTTATGTCTGATGGGTGTAATTACTTAAATGGCCAAACAATAGCTATAGATGGAGCTGAATACTTAACTGGTGGAACTTTTTATCGTGCCCTAGCGTCTATGAAAGATGAAGATTGGGAGGCTATAAGAGATACTATCAAAACAACCAACGAAAAGGATAAGGCTAAAAGGTCTGTCTAATTAAAGAATAGGGAAAAAATATGAGCGAAGAAACAATACAAGAAATGCATCGAGTGCTTGAACTCCAAAAGAAATTAAATATAAATGAAGGCGCACCCGATATAAATCTAAGAAAAGATCGTCTGGATAGGGTAATTGCCATGGTCAATAAATTTGAAGGACAGATAATTCAATCTGTTAATGATGATTTTGGTAACCGAGACCCTGTTATGTCAGCAGTTACTGAAGTGGCTTCTGTGATAGGACCTATGGAGCATGCAAAAAAGAATCTAAAAAAATGGATGAAAACAGAAAAAAGAAAGGCAGCCATAGCTCCTCTAGGTTCCGCTTTATCTCTGCTTGGTGCAAAGGCAGAAGTTAAATACCAACCAAAAGGTGTAGTAGGAGCCATTAGCCCCTGGAACTTTCCTGTAAATCTTGCCTTAGCTCCATTAGCTGGAATTATAGCTGCTGGTAACAGGGTAATGCATAAGCCCTCTGAACTAACACCAGCTACTTCTGATATCTTAAAAACAATGATAGAGGAATATTTTGATGAAGGTGAAATGGCAGTTTTTGTTGGGGGCCCTGAGGTAGGCGCAGCTTTTAGTAGCCTTGCTTTTGATCATTTAATGTATACCGGCAGTACCGCAATAGCAAAACATGTCATGAAGGCAGCCTCTGAAAATCTGGTACCCCTAACTTTAGAATTGGGAGGCAAGTCACCGGTTGTTGTAGGTAAAAGTGCAAAAATGCAAGATGTAGCTCAAAGAGTTATGCAAGGCAAGACAATGAACGCTGGCCAAATATGTTTGGCACCAGACTATGCTCTAGTACCAGAAGAAAAGGTAGATGAGTTCGTTAAAGCAAGTGTAGAAGTTACATCAGAAATGTATCCTGATATGAAAGATAATGATGATTTCACTTCTATTGTTAACCAAAAACATTTCGATAGGATACAAGGACTTCTAGAAGATGCTAAAGAAAAAGGTGCAGATATAGTTGAGATTAATCCTTCCAATGAAGATTTCTCTCAGCAACCTTATCATAAAATTCCTCCAACAATTTTATTAAACCCGTCTGAAGACATGAAAATAATGCAAGAAGAAATATTTGGACCAGTATTACCCGTTAAGACATATAAAGATGTTTCTGAGCCAGTGGATTATATAAATAGCAAAGATAGGCCTTTAGGGCTTTATTACTTTGGTGAAGATACAAATGAAAAAGAATATGTTTTAGATAATACAACTTCAGGCGGTGTTACAGTAAATGATGTTATCTCGCATATTCAAATGGAAGACCTTCCGTTTGGTGGAGTAGGTCCAAGTGGTATGGGCTCTTATCATGGCTATGATGGTTTTAAGGAATTTAGTCATGCAAAGGCTGTATATAAGCAAACTAGATTTAACTTAATGAAATTAGCTGGTCTTGTACCTCCTTACAAGAAGAAAGAAGAAAAACCTTCCGCTTAGATCTTTTTAGGAATATATTTTCAGGCTTAGAATTCTAATGAATAGTTTAAGTCTATTAATTGCCCTTCGTTACTTTAGAAGTAAGAGAAGTGGATTTGTATCAATTATTTCTAAGATGGCATTTGCTGGAATAGCCATTGGAGTGGCCGTTCTGATTATAGTAACTTCAGTAATGAACGGGTTTGAAAAAGAACTTCAAACGAGAATACTGCAAGCGGTCCCTCATGCTTCCATAGAAGGAAATATTAATAACAAAGATATCGATATGATAATTGGTGAATTGTATGAGAATGATAAAGTTCTTGGAGCCGCACCTTACATTGAAACACAGGGCTTGGTTAGCTCCGGCTCTTCACTTAAAGGAGTTTATATTTTTGGAATTGACCCCTTTCTAGAAACTTCTATTTCACTCGTATCTGATCAAATTATTGAAGGCAGTTGGGAGAGTTTAAGTGAGGAAGGTTATAACCTTCTAATGGGTGACATACTTGCTATGCAGCTTGGCCTGAGAGTAGGTGATAAGGTGAATGTTCTTGTTCCCGATACAAATCTTGGCCTTGCGGGTATTTTACCCAGAACAAGGCAGTTTACTGTTTCGGGAGTCTTCAGCTTGGGTGCACCCGAAATGGATGAATCTTTTGTTTTCCTTAATATTAAAAACTCCTCAAAACTTTTAAGAATGAATAACTCAGTTCATGGCATTAGAGTAAGATACGAGGATCTTTTTTTAGCACCTGTTGAAATTCATAAAGATCTTTTTAATATTCAAAATTCTCTAAATTTAGACTTAGAGGCGAGTAACTGGACTCAATCCTATGGTACTTTATTCAAAGCCATCAAAAATGAAAAATTTTTAATCTCTCTCTTGCTTACTTTTGTAGTACTCGTGGCTATATTTAATGTGGTTTCAATGCTTGTGATGATCATTAATGAAAAAAGAGCTCAAATAGCAATTTTAGTAACTTTAGGAGGAACTAAAAGTTTTATTCAAAAAATATTCGTCTATTTTGGTTCACTGATTGGTCTCTTTGGGACTCTTAGTGGTTTGTTATTTGGAATTATAATATCCTACAACTTAGGTTCTATTATTGGTTTACTAGAATATTCATTAGGTGTTAAGTTTTTAGAGGTCTATTTCATTGACTACTTCCCTATTGATGTGAGACCAAGTTGGGTCTTTTTTATCTGCTCATGCTCAATACTCTTATCTCTTATAAGCAGTATTTACCCTGCAACAATAGCTTCAAAGATAGAACCGGCAGAGGTACTAAAATATGAATAGTGTTTTATATCACTGCAAAAATATTCATAAATCGTATCGTCAGCCAGTTAAAGATTTAGAAGTAATTAAAAATTTAGATTTAATTCTAGATAAAGGTTCTACATTGAGCCTTGTTGGCCCTTCGGGCTGTGGTAAAACTACTCTTCTGAACATACTGGCCGGTCTTGACTTTGCAACAAGCGGTGAAGTTTCTTTTTTGGGTAAGGACATGAGCTTATTAAATTCAGACGCAAGAGCCAATTTAAGAAATAAAGAAATAGGCTTCGTGTATCAATTCCATCACTTACTTCCAGAATTAAGCTCTCAAGAGAATGTAGCATTACCAATGCTGATGTCTGGTTTAGATAAACAGAAATCTATGAAAAGGGCATTGGAATTAATGAAGAAAGTTCATCTTTCTGACAAACTTTCTAATAGACCGGGCGAACTCTCGGGAGGCGAGAGGCAGCGTGTTGCCATAGCAAGATCCTTATCTAACAATCCGTCATGTTTGTTGATGGATGAACCAACTGGTAATTTAGACAGTTCAAATGCTGAAATTATTACGAATCTTTTACTTGAATTGGTAAAAGAGGAAGGTGTTAGTTTGATTGTAGCAACACATGACTTATCTCTTGCTGGTCGACTAGATGAAACATTAAATTTAGAATCATCCTAATGGTTAATAAAACTTCACAACTAACTAGCTTAAAGCTCTACGCAAGGCTTTTGTCTTATGTTTTGCCTTATATACCTCAATTTATAATAAGTATTTTAGGTTTTGCAATTTTTTCAGGCTCTCAAGTAGCTGCAGCTGAGTGGTTAAAACAAGTGATAGATTTTGTAAATAATCCTGTTGATGATTTTAGACTTCTACTGCCATTGGCTTTAATTATTATTGCACTTGTAAGAGGTCTGGGATTTTTTATAGGTAATTACCTTCTGGCATCAATCTCTAACCGATTAGTCCATAACCTCAGAACAGACTTATTTATTAAATTAACTATTCTACCAAGCTCATTTTTTGATCAACAATCGTCAGGTCATCTTATTTCAAGAATTACCTTCAATGTTATGCAAGTAACGGGTGCTGCCACTAACGCTCTTAAGATCCTCATAAGAGAAGGTCTCTTAGTCATCGGACTTATAAGTTATCTTATGTATTTAAACTGGAAATTGGCTTTGTTCCTGTTCATTGCAGCACCTTTCATAGCCGCTATTGTTGGTTTTGCCGCTAGAAGATTAAGAAAAATTAGTAGTAAAATTCAAACTGCAATGGGAGACGTCACCCATGTTGCTTCAGAAACGATTAACGGGTACAGAGAAGTAAAATCTTTCGGTGGCGAAGATTATGAAATTAATCGATTCAAAGATGCCAGCGACAACAACAGAAAGCAGAACCTTAAATTAGAAGCAACAAACTCCATTGCATCACCTTTAGTGCAAGTTTTTGTCTCAGCAGCTCTAGCCTTAATTACCTGGCTAGCTTTAGACACATCTGTTGTTTCCACCATGTCGCCTGGAACCTTTATAGCCTTCTTTAGTGCAGCAGGGATGTTGGCAAAGCCGGTTAGGCAGTTATCTGAAATAAATAGCCAAATACAAAAAGGTCTTGCGGCAGCTTCAGATATATTCAATCAACTTGATGAAGAGCCGGAGTTAAATCAAGGCAAGTATGAATCACAGTTAGTTGAAGGTTCAATTAGCTTTCAAAACCTCTCTTTTTCCTACAAAGATAACCTTGGAAAGGGGACAAGAGTATTAGAAGATATTAATTTAGAGATTTCATCTGGTGAAACAATAGCTTTCGTAGGTAAATCCGGAGCTGGAAAAACAACTTTATTGAGTTTATTGCCTAGATTCTACGAAGGATATGAGGGGCAGATATTGCTGGACGGAGTTCCTCTTGAAGATTATGAACTTAAAAACCTAAGATCTCATATATCGCTCGTTAGTCAGAATATAACTTTATTTAACGATACTATCTCTAATAACATTTCTTACGGATTACCTGAAACAGATATTGAATTGATTAAGAAAGCAGCAGAGAAAGCCAATGCAGATGAATTTATTAGGGCAATGTCAGATGGTTACAACACTCTTGCAGGAGATGACGGGGTATTATTGTCCGGTGGGCAAAGACAGAGGATAGCTATCGCAAGGGCTATCTTAAAAGATTCACCTATATTGATACTTGATGAAGCAACTTCAGCATTAGATTCCGAATCAGAAAATGTAATACAAGATGCCATGACGAACTTAACGAAAGGCAGAACCACTCTTATAATAGCTCACAGATTATCAACCATAGAGAGTGCAGATAAAATAGTTGTTCTTGATAAAGGGAATATAGCAGAGACAGGAACTCATTCTGACCTTTTAGAGAAAGATGGTATATACGCAGAGCTTCACAAGAATCAATTTAAAGACGAAACAGCATCAGGCAGACCTTCAGCATTAGTTGAAGATTTAATTCCTTACGGACAAACCCAAGATAATCAAACAGGTTTTTTAGAAAATAGTTGGTATCAAAAAAGAAATTGGCTATTTTTATTATGGCCCATCTCTCTTATTACTAAGTTTGTGTCTTCGAGAAAAAGAAAGCGTTATTTATCAGGTGATCTCGCTACTTGGAAACCGGATCTACCAATCATAGTTGTGGGAAATATAGTAGTGGGCGGAACGGGCAAAACACCAATAGTAATCTGGCTAGCAGAAAATCTTTTAAAAATTGGATATAAACCTGGAATAGTTAGTAGAGGTTATGGAGGAAGGTCAGCTCAGTATCCTTTGTTGGTGGATGATACAACAACCGTAACAGATTCAGGCGACGAACCGTACATTATTGCTACCAACACTGAATGTCCTATTGTGGTGTCACCCAACAGGGTTCAAGCAGTTAAGAAGCTCGTTGCTGATACAGATTGTGACATAATAATAAGTGATGATGGTATGCAACACTACCAGCTTGATAGGGACATAGAAATAGCTGTTTTTGATGGATTAAGAGGCACAGGTAATAGTCTTTGTTTACCGGCAGGACCTCTTAGAGAATCTCTTGATAGAATCAAGGACGTTGATTTTATTATTAGTTCTTCAAAGCCCCTAGAAGATGAGCTTATAAAAGAAGACTACGTAATGGAATACAAGCCTATTGAGTGGATTAGAATCTCAGATAATGAATCATTTCCTCCAAACAACTGGCCTTTATCAAGAGCTGTACATGCTGTAGCTGGAATAGGAAACCCTTCTAAATTCTTTAATTTACTTAGGTCCTTAGGTTTACAGCCGATAGAACATAGTTTTCCTGATCATTATCAGTTCACGCAAGATGATCTTACTTTCAATGACAAACTTCCTGTAGTTATGACGGAAAAAGATTCAGTAAGATGTCGGAGCATAAATATAAGTAATATCTGGTATCTTAAAGTTGAAGCAAATATAGACAATGATTTAATTAAAAAAATCGCTATAAAATTAAAAGAAGGAGCAAGGAATGAATAAATTAGATCAAAAACTATTGGACATACTAGTGTGCCCTGTTTCAAAAAAAGCTTTGGTTCAAATTGATCAAGAACTTGTATGTGAAGAAAGTGGCTTAGCTTATCCCATTAGAGACGGTATACCAGTAATGCTTCCAGAAGAGGCTCGAAAAATCGAAGAGTAAATAAACGTGAGTTTTAATGTTCTCATACCTGCACGATACAACTCCAGTAGGTTGCCTGGAAAACCCCTTGCTGATTTATCCGGAAAAACAATCATAAGAAGAGTAGTTGAAGCAGCTGTAAAAAGTAATGCAAAGTTAGTTTGTGTTGCTACAGATTCTTTAGAGATTCTAGAAGAATGCAATTCATTTAATATAAGAGGCATCCTTACAAGTAATACTCATAAAACAGGATCAGACAGGTTGGCTGAAGCAGCTTCTCTACTTTCTTTGGCCGATAAAGAAGTGGTTGTTAATCTTCAGGGAGACGAGCCTTTCGTAGATTTTAACGATATTAATAATGTTGCTGATCTTCTAAAAGATAAAGCTGTTGATATGGGAACTTTGTATGCTGACTTAAAGATTGAAGATGTAATAAATCCAAATGTAGTAAAAATTTGGACTAAAAATAATGGTCAAGTAACTAATTTTTCTAGAAATGAAGAAAAGACCTCAGATAAAAAACTTACAAGATCTCAACATCTAGGAATATACGCATATAGGGTTAAGTTTTTAAAAGATTTTATTAATTGGAAACAAACAGAAAATGAAAAAATAGAATCTCTTGAACAACTAAGAGCGTTGGAAGGTGGTAAGAATATTTATGCAAAAAAATCTGTAGCAAAAATTCATCTTGGTATCGACACACCAGAAGATCTTCATCTTGCTCATAAGCTAATAGAAAATGATTGATATCAAAAAGAAATTTTCTTTATGTAACTTTAATTCCCTTAAACTTGACCACGTTGCAGATTATTTTTGTGAAGTATTTAATGAGCAAGACTGTATTGAAGCCTTAGAGTTTGCAAAAGAAAAAAAATTAAAAATTCAAATCTTAGGAGAGGGCACTAACGTTGTATTTTCTAATGATTACTCAGGTCTGGTTATTAAAGTTAGCTTAAAAGGTATTAATTCTAATGAAGAGTTAGTGAGCATAGCTAGCGGAGAATCTTGGCATGAATCTGTTCTTTGGACCCTTAAAAAAAATCTTTTTGGATTGGAAAATTTATCTCTTATTCCGGGAACAGTAGGAGCAGCTCCAATACAAAATATAGGAGCTTATGGTGCAGAGATATCCTCTTTTATCCACTCTGTAAAATTTCTTAATTTAAACACAAGAAAGATAGAGGAATTTACAAATGAAGAGTGTCAGTTTAATTATAGAAATAGTATTTTTAAAGAATTAAAAGATTACCTAATCTTAGAAGTGAAACTACGACTCTTCAGAAAAGAAAATATTAATATTTCTTATAAATCATTAAATGATTACATGGAAGCTGAAGGATTAGATCTTTCTAAAGCAACAGCAACTCAAGTTTGTAGGTGTGTATGCGAGCTAAGAAATACGATCTTACCAGACCCTAAGAAAGTACCTAATGTTGGAAGTTTCTTCAAAAATATTTTAATCACAAAAGATGAATACAATGACCTGAGAGAGATTATAGAGATCCCTTATCACGAAGAGTCAAAAAAGATGGTTAAAGTTTCTTCAGCTTTTCTAATTGAAAAGGCCGGTTGGAAAGGTCATAGTGAAGACAATGTTTCGGTTTCAGATAAACATTCTCTCGTTTTCTTATGCAACGGAAAAGCTACAGGTAAAGAAGTGATGTTACTTGCGGATAAGATCACAAAAGACGTTCATCAGAAATTTGGGGTTAATTTAATAATAGAGCCTTCTGTAATTTAATATGGAGTTCTTAACAATTGCCATACTGCATTTTTTTGCCGTCTCAAGCCCTGGTCCTGATTATATAATTGTTACAAGGCAATCAATTAGATCTGGCAGGTCAGCAGCTCTGTTTACTAGTCTTGGTATAGCCTTTGGTATTTTAGTGCACTCTTTTGCTGCTATGACGGGTTTGACTTATATCATCTCCTCTAATCCATTTATATTTTTATGCCTTAAGATTTTAGCTGCTCTTTATCTGATGTATCTTGGTTTTGGATCAATTTTTAAGTCTTCCTCAATCAGTCACTCTTCTAAAGATGTTTCTTCTAAAGATTCTCTTTATTCCTTTAGAATTGGATTTATAACCAATGTTCTTAATCCTAAAGCCATTCTATTTTTTGTAACTGTATTTTCAATTATCCTTGATTCATCAACTTCATTAATCTTGTTGGCTTTTTATGGGTCATACATGGCTGCTGCTACTTTTATTTGGTTTTCGATGGTGGCCTTTCTTTTTACTAACCCCGAGATGGTAAGAAAATATAGTGATTTTTTACCTAAATTTGAAAAGATACTTGGATGCGTGCTTTTGCTTATTGCTTTTCAAATACTAATATATGAATTACCTAAATTAAATGTCTACTAAAATAACACCTGCCTCTATATTCCAGAATATATCTCAAATGGACGATTCAATCTTACCACCTGTTCATTTATGGGATCCTCCCTTATGTGAGAACGTTGATATGCGTATAGATAGAGAGGGGAGATGGTACTTTATGAATTCTCCTATTGGTAGAGAAAGGATGGTTAAATTATTTAGTAGGGTGCTAAGATTTGATGACGATGGCTTTTATTACCTAGTTACACCGATAGAAAAAATCAGACTTCTTGTAGAAGATAAACCATTCTTGATTATTGATTACACTATTAAAAAAGATGACTGTCAGATTATTACATTTATTACCAATACCTACGACGAATTTGAGTTAGGTAATGAACACCCACTAAGGGTCGTATTTAATAAAAAAAATAATGAACCTTCTCCCTACGTTCTTGTGAGATCAAATTTAGAAGGTCTCCTGTCGAGGAATATATTCTACAAGTTAGTGGATATTGCTGAAGATTTTGAAGGTTCTCTAGGTGTATGGAGTAACAACACTTTTTTTAAGTTAAGCTAACAAAAATATCAGGCAAAAAAAAACAGAGCAATTTGCTCTGTCTTAGTTCGAGTTCGAAAGTGTCTAAATTGAGATTTTTTTTAGCTCCTTAATTGATTTCTCTGTCAATCTTGGTGGTTTAATAAGATTTTTTCTTGTTAACTTTCTTATTAAAGCTTTCTCCTTTCGTTCTCTAATCTCTTTATCTCTCCTTTTTTATCGTCTCGAGTTGTTCAAAGGTCGGATAACTAGATAAGATTTATATTACTCTTTATCTCGACTAATGCAAGCTTTTTTTTAAAAAAAATAAAACTTTTTTTTATAGATATAAGTACTTGATTCTATTACATATTTGGATAGTTAGGACCACCTGATCCTTCGGGTGTTATCCAATTTATATTTTGAGATGGGTCTTTTATGTCACATGTTTTACAGTGAACGCAATTCTGAGAGTTAATTTGAAATAATTTTTTATTATCTTTCTCAACTATTTCATAAACACCAGCGGGACAATATCTTTGAGCCGGCTCATCATACAATGGTAAATTCACTGAAATTGGTATTGTTGGTTCTTTTAAAACCAGGTGACAAGGTTGGTCTTCAGCATGATTGGTATTTGATAAAAAGACAGACGATAATTTATCAAAACTGATCAAGCCGTCTGGTTTTAAATAATCAATGTGTGGCATATCTGCAGATTTTTTTAAACACTCATGGTCAGGAACATCGTGGTGTAATGTGAAAGGTAGTTTTCCCCTAAATATCAGCTGATCCATTCCTGCTAAAGCAACGCCCAATAAAGTTCCATATTTATGTATGAAAGGAAGAAAGTTACGCGCTTTATGGAGCTCTTTCTCTAGCCAAGAAGATTTAAACTTAGTTATATAACTTTCAAGATCTTTTGTGGAACTGGGGTTGCTTATTTCATCAAATATAGTTTCTGCTGCAAGCATGCCTGACTTCATGGCTGTATGGGTTCCTTTGATCCTAGGAAAGTTCATAGTGCCTGCGTCATCACCAGCAAGGAGACCTCCTGGGAAACTCATTTTAGGCAAAGACTGATGTCCACCCTTAATTAACGCTCTCGCTCCGTAAGCTGTTCTAGTTCCTCCTTCTAGATACTTTTCTATTGAAGAATGATGTTTCCATTGTTGAAATTCTTCAAAAGGACTGATGTGAGGGTTGTCATAATCTAAAGGAACTATGTAACCTATAAAGGCTTGATTATTTTCTCCATGGTAAAAATAAGAGCCTGAAAGAACATTCTTCGCAGCAGGCCATCCCATGGTGTGTATTACTAGACCTTCTTGATGTAAATCAGGATCTATATCCCAAACTTCTTTGAATCCTATTCCATAATGTTGAGGATCAGTTTTTTTATCTAATTTATATTTTGCAATTATTTGTTTCCCTAGATGCCCTCTACAGCCTTCCGAAAGAACAGTGTGTTTTGCTCTTAAATCAATTCCTGGTTCATAAGATGGTTTTTTATCACCGTTAGCATCTATTCCCATGTCTCCGGTTGATATCCCTACGACAACATTATCTTCATATATTAAGTGAGATGCAGAAAAACCTGGAAAGACATCTATCTCTAGAGACTCCGCTTGTTCGGCTAGCCATCGACAAAAGTTTCCTAAACTCATGATGTAGTTGCCATGATTTTTAAAAGTAGTTGCCAACAAAGTAGGGATGGGTAGGCTGATTGAATCATTAATAAAATATCTTACAGAATCATTTTTTACAGGAGTATTGAGAGGAGCCCCAGCTTCTTCCCAATTTGGAATAAGTTCGTTCAGTGCCTTTGGATCAAATACATTTCCTGAAAGTATATGAGCACCAACCTCAGAACCTTTTTCAACGACGCATACTGAAATTTCTATAGAAGCTTCATCGCACAATTGTTTTAATTTTATAGCTGAAGATAACCCTGCTGGACCAGCTCCAACGATGACTACATCATATTCCATCGATTCTCTTTCTGTTTCTATTTCTTCCATAGTTATGTTTTAGTTTGTGTGCAGGCTGCAGCAGTTATAGAATACGTTTTTTTAAAATTAGCATTATAAAGGAAATACTTATGAAGGTTCTAGTTCCTGTAAAACGAGTTGTAGATTACAACGTAAAAGTTAGAGCTAAGTCTGACGAAACCGGCCCTGATCTTAGCAATGCCAAAATGGCAATAAACCCCTTTTGTGAGATAGCTATAGAAGAAGCAGTTCGCCTCAAGGAAGCAGGAGTAGCGGAAGAAGTTATAGCTGTTTCAGTAGGCTCCTCAGCATCACAAGAACAATTAAGAACTTGTTTGGCCTTGGGAGCCGACAGGGCAATTTTAGTTGAAACGGAAGAAGAGGCAGAGCCTCTCGGGGTTGCTAAGGCCCTAAAAGCTATGGTAGAAAAAGAACAACCAGGATTAATTATTCTTGGTAAACAAGCTATAGATGGCGATTCCAACCAAACTGGTCAAATGCTTGGAGCCCTTTTAAATTACCCGCAAGGCACTTTTGCATCTAAGGTAGAAGTTGTTGACGGATCTGTTGAAGTTACAAGAGAAATAGATGGCGGACTCCAGACAGTTTCATTAAAGCTTCCCGCAATTGTAACCACGGATCTTAGACTCAACGAACCTCGTTACGCTTCTTTGCCAAATATTATGAAAGCAAAAAAGAAAACTTTGGATGTCATTCCTGCATCAGATTTAAGTATAGATGTAACATCAAGAATTAAAACACTAAAGGTTTCTCCTCCGCCAGAAAGAGCAGCAGGAATAATCGTTGAGAGCATAGATGAACTAGTTGATAAATTAAAAAATGAAGCAAAGGTAATCTCATGAGTATATTAGTAATAGCAGAACATGATAATAATGAATTAAAAGTTGCTACTTTAAATACTATTACAGCGGCTAGTGAAATTGGTGGTGATATAGAAATACTAATTGCAGGTAGTGAATGCGAAGGCGTAGCAAATCAAGCAGCACAAATCCCTGGAGTACAGAAAATTCTATTGGCTGACAAACCTGCTTATGCAAATTTCTTACCTGAGAATATAGGATCTTTAGTAGCAGAAGTAGGGTCAAGTTACACGCACATTCTTACACCAGCTACAGCCAATGGTAAAAACTTCTTGCCTAGAGTTGCCGCATCTTTGGATGTCGCTCAAGTTTCGGATATTAGTGCGGTAGTCAGCGAGGATACTTTCGAACGACCTATTTATGCTGGTAACTGTATAGCCACTGTCCAAAGTACAGATTCCGTAAAGGTAATAACCGTCAGAACTACAGGATTTGATGCTTGTGAAGCTTCAGGAGGATCTAGCCCTATAGAAGTTGTTGATATGGATAAAGACTTGGCTATCTCGTCTTTTTTGAAAGAAGAAATAGCTGTATCAGATAGACCTGAATTAACAGCTGCTGATGTTGTTATCTCGGGTGGCAGGGGTATGCAAAATGGAGATAATTTTAGCCTTTTAAATGGTATAGCGGATAAATTAGGAGCAGCAATAGGAGCTTCTAGGGCAGCTGTTGATTCAGGTTTTGTTCCTAATGACATGCAAGTGGGGCAAACAGGAAAAATAGTTGCACCAGATCTATACATAGCAGTAGGTATATCAGGAGCCATTCAACATTTAGCTGGAATGAAAGACAGTAAAGTTATAGTTGCTATTAATAAAGATGAAGAAGCACCTATTTTCCAGGTTGCTGATTACGGCTTGGTGGCAGATTTATTTGAAGCTTTACCTGAGCTTGACTCTAAACTTTAAAATATAGAGTCTAGTAATTTCTAAGAATTACACCGGACTCGATATGTTCGGTGTAAGGAAATTGATCAAACAAAGCGGTCTGGCAAATACGATGACTTTTCTTCAGATACTCCAAATCTTTCAGTAAGGACTCAAAGCCGCAAGATATATATATAATTTGTGGAAATCCTTTAACAGAACGTAAAGTTTCTTCGTCAAGGCCACTTCTTGGTGGATCCAAAAATATCGTTGAATGATCAAAATTATTTAGATCAATATTGCCTAGTCTTCTGTACTCTCTTGTTCCTTTTAAAGCATCTAAAGTTTCGTGTCCGGATAATCTAGCAAAAGAAACATTATTTGATTTGTTTAATATTAGGTTTTTTTCAAGACCTTTGATGCTAGGTCTACTGTTTTCGGTGGCTAAAACTTTCCTAAAGATTTTAGAAAAAAGAATTGTAAAGGTCCCCAGACCACAATGGAGCTCAACTAAATCTCCATCCGTAAGTACATTTTGTTCAACCCAGTTAAGCATATCATTGCAAATAAAAGGGTTGGTCTGACTAAAGCACTGCTCATAGAGTCTAAGGTTGTATGTTAATTCGTTGGTGCGATATTCCTCTGTCACATAATTTAATCCTTTGATTATGCATTGCTTGTGACTTCTACCAATAATTGAAGACTCAATTAAAGAACTTAATTTTGTTGCTTTTTCTTCCCATTCTTTTTCAAGATATCGGTGGTAAATCAATGAAATCATGGATTCCCCTAGTTGCGATACTTGAAATTCAATCTGAAAAAGTTTATTTGAAAAATCCGAATCTTGATTCAAATAAAAAATAATTCTTTTCATTAATTCATTTATTTTAGGATGACAAATAGGAAGTTCTGTTATTTGAACCTTCTTTCCTTCTTGTACCATAGAGTAGCCTAATGTTTCATTGAATTTTCTTAGTCCAAATTCAATTCTGGTCCTATAGCCTTGAGGAGGAGATTTAAAAATAGAGAATCTTTCGATGGAAGGTTTTATTTTGTCTATAAACAAATTTTCTTTTGCTTTGAGTTGTTCCTCATAGGAAAGAGCGGCATTCTTAGTCAAGGTTTGGTCTAAGGTGTTTTTTGGTTTCATCAAGAGTATCCCCTCGAGATTTAGCTATCTTTTCTACCTGGTCAATTCCAATCTTTCCAACTCCAAAATATTTACTCTCAGGGTGTGCGTAATACCAACCGCTTACAGAAGCAGCAGGGAACATGGCATAACTTTCGGTAAGGGAAATACCGGTTGCTTTGGTTGCTTGTAACAAAGAAAACAATTTATCTTTTTCTGAATGATCAGGACAGGCCGGATATCCTGGTGCTGGTCTAATACCTTGATATTTTTCTTTTATAAGCTCTTCGTTAGAAAGATTCTCTTCAGTAGCGTAGCCCCAGTATAATATTCTAACTTTTTCATGCATGTATTCTGCTAATGCTTCGGCCAATCGATCAGCCAAAGCTTTTAACATGATAGACGAATAATCATCATTATTTTTTTCAAATTCCTTACATTTTTCTTCAACTCCAAGCCCAGTGGTAACTGCAAAACCACCTAAATAATCTATTTTTTTTTGTTCTTTTGGGATAATGAAGTCAGAAAGGCAAGCATTTGGTCTCGTTCCTTGAGGTTTTTGCTGACGCAGATTATTCAAAGTCTCGAGAACTATATTTGAGTGCGGTTCGTAGATTTCGATATCGTTATGATTGATTTGATTTGCAGGCCAAAATCCTATGACACCCGAAGTTTTAATAATGTCCTTTTGTTCAAGTTCATCTAGCATTTCTATTGCATCTTTAAATAGTTGGGTAGCTGCTTCGCCAACGACTTCATCCTTAAGTATTTTTGGATAGCTTCCTGCTAAATCCCAAGATCTAAAGAAAATACTCCAATCAATATAGTTTCGTAAGTCTTTTATTTTTATATCATTAAAAGCTTTTGTACCTAAAAAAGAAGGCTTAATGGGCTTAAATTCATCCCAATTAATTTGTAATTTATTATTATTTGCATCTTCTAATTTCATCAAGGGTTTTGAGTCTGAGTTTTGTAGTCTTTCTCTAACTTCAACATAATCTTTCTTAATATCTCCTAAGAATGCATCTCTTTTATCTTCCGTAACTAAATCCTGAAGAACACCAACACTCCTAGAAGCGTCTATGACATGAATAACAGGGCCTGTCTTGTAGTTTGGCTCAATTTTTAGTGCTGTATGAGCTTTTGAAGTAGTTGCCCCGCCAATTAATATAGGTATTTTTAGACCTTTACGAGTCATTTCTTCGGCAACGATTATCATTTCATCTAAAGAGGGTGTTATGAGACCACTGAGACCTACGAAATCTGCGTTTTCAGCTATTGCTGTTTCTATAATAGTTTCAGTAGGAACCATGACACCAAGGTCTACAACCTCAAAATTATTGCACTGGAGTATTACACCGACTATATTTTTACCAATATCATGTACATCGCCTTTTACAGTCGCCATAACGATTTTCCCGTTTGTTTTAGCTTTTTCTGTCTTACTTTCTTCGATAAAGGGAACCAAATATGCAACAGCTTCTTTCATAACTCTCGCACTTTTTACTACCTGAGGAAGAAACATTTTTCCTTCTCCGAATAAGTCGCCAACTATATTCATACCATCCATCAACGGACCTTCAATAACCTGTACGGGATTGGTTAAAGACAATCTTGCCTCTTCAGCGTCTTCAATAATAAATTTATTAATCCCATGGACTAAAGCATGGGATATTCGATCACCAACTATTTCTTCTCTCCAGAGGAGTTTTTCAATTTCTTTATCTTCCTCTCCTCCAAGATATTTCATGGCTGCATCTACAAGGTTTTCAGTAGACTCATTATTCTTATTTAAGATAACGTCCTCTACCAAATGTTTCAGCTCTGGTTCTATGTCTTCATAAACAGTTAATTGACCGGCATTAACAATGCCCATGGTTAGGCCGTTTCTGATTGCATGAAAAAGGAATACTGAATGCATCGCTTCCCTTACAGGGTCGTTTCCTCTGAACGAGAAAGAAACATTGCTTATGCCCCCTGAAATTTTTGCGTGCGGCAGATTCGTGGATATGTATTTGCATGAATTAATGAAATCTTTTGCATAATTATTATGCTCTTCAAGTCCAGTTGCTACGGCAAAAACATTAGGATCAATGAATATATCTTCAGGAGGAAAATTTACTTCATTTACTAGTAATTCATAACATCTCTTCGAGATTTCACACCTTCTTTCATATGAATCTGCTTGACCATTTTCGTCAAAAAGCATGACGACAACTGCCGCACCATATTTCTTACATAAATTTGCTCTATCATAAAATTCTTCTTTTCCTTCTTTTAGGCTAATAGAGTTCACAACACATTTTCCTTGAAGAATCTTTAATCCTTCTTCTATGACAGTCCATTTAGAAGAATCTATCATTATTGGAACTTTGCATATATTAGGTTCTGTTGCTAATAGTTTAAGAAAATGTTGCATTTCCTTTTCAGAATCCAGCATTCCTTCGTCCATATTTATGTCTATTATTTGAGCTCCTGAGTCTACTTGATCTCTTGCAACATCAAGTGCTTCTTCATAATTCTTTTCTCTTATAAGACGAGCAAACTTACGCGAGCCTGTTACGTTCGTTCTTTCTCCTACGTTTATAAAAAGAGATTCGTTGTTAATAAAGAGCGGTTCAAGTCCACTTAGCATGGAAGTAAAATCTCTATCAGGTATAAGTCTTGGTTTAGAGCCCTTCAATTTTGCTGAAATAGCTTTTATGTGATCTGGCGTTGTTCCACAACAACCACCAACTATATTTATGTGCTGATCTTCAACAAACTCATTTATAAGTTGAGCCATGGCACCAGGTGACTCATCATAATCACCCATTTCGTTAGGCAAGCCTGCATTGGGATGTAGGCTAATAGCTGTGTCTGCTATTCTACTAATTGAATGAAGGTGAGGACGAAGTTGCTCCGCTCCTAAAGCACAATTAAAGCCAATAGAATTAGGATTGGCATGTTTCATGGAAGCCCAAAAGGCTTCTACAGTTTGACCTGACAAAGTACGACCTGAAGCATCAGTTATAGTGCCTGAGATCATCAGGGGTATCTCAAAATTTAATTCATCACATTTATTTAAGTAAGCGAATATTGCAGCTTTAGCATTCAAAGTATCAAATATTGTTTCTATAAGAATAATGTCAGCACCGCCATCAATTAATCCATTTATGGCTTCATGGTAATTTTCAACCAAATAATCAAAAGTCACATTTCTTGCTGCTGGATCCGATACATCTGGAGAAAGTGAAGCAGTACGATTTGTTGGACCTAGAACCCCAGCAACCAAGGCTGCAGGGTTAATCTTATTTATGGCTTTTTTTGCAAGTCTAGCTCCTTCTAGGTTCAATTCATAAGTTACATCTTCGAGGCTGTAATCACTTTGAGAGATTGCATTAGAATTAAAGGTATTCGTTTCTATGATATCGCTACCCGCTTTAAGAAAAGAGCAGTGAATTTCTTCTATCAATTCGGGTTTGGTAAGTGTTAAAAGGTCGTTGTTACCCTTTAAATCCACCTTATGATCTTCAAACCTCTTACCTCTGTAATCTTGTTCTTGAAGATTTTGAGCTTGTATCATGGTTCCCATAGCACCATCTAAGAGATGGATCTTCTTCTTTAATGATTCTGAAAAATTGACTTTAGATAACATAACTACCTTGTTTACGCTAAAGCAACATTTTATAGGTTTTCTTAAACTAAATATATTTAAGTCAGCTATTACTATAAAATAAATTTGTGAGTAACATAGAAATCAGCAAATCAGCAGAGGATTACCTTTTAGAACTTCTGAATAAGCAGGATAAGGAAACCATAGGTGTTAAAGTATTTGTAAGCGAACCTGGCACTCCTCATGCAGAGACTTGTATCGCTTACTGTAAAGAAGAAGATGATATTTCAGGCTTTGACCTAGTTGCAGGATATCAATTTCCTTTATATTTAGAACAAAAATCTCTTTCATTCATAGAAGATGCTAACGTTGATTACTCTCCGGATAAATTTGGGGGGACTCTAACCATCAAGGCACCAAATGCCAAGGTGCCGCAAGTAAATGAAAATGCAACATTGGAAGAAAGAATTAATTACATTCTTTACTCAGAGAT
>Ga0315327_10000333_pt1 | contig 22949 bp, 23 predicted proteins | sample M110032315metaG_FD_203460 | JGI IMG/M metagenome (GOLD analysis project Ga0315327, IMG submission 203460) | Ammonia-oxidizing marine archaeal communities from Monterey Bay, California, United States - M1 100m 32315 | ecosystem: Environmental > Aquatic > Marine > Coastal | place: USA: California... | reverse complement strand
CAAATGATATAATTGGGAAAGGAGTGGATGAGATAATTTGTATCTCTGTTAATGACCCATTTGTAATGAATGCTTGGGAAAAAGATCAAAATTCTAAAGGAAAGGTTACGCTTCTTGCTGATGGTAATGGAGAGTTAACAGAGGCTTTAGGTTTATCTTTTGACGGTTCAGGATTTGGTTTAGGTAAACGAGGTAAAAGATTTGCCATGATAGTAGATAATGGCACAGTTTCTCATATAGCAATAGAAGAGGCAGGAGCATTTAGTGTTTCAAGTGCGGAAAGTATTTTAAAGGCATTAGATAATTAGGTATTCTCAATAGCCTGGGTAGCAAGTTGATCAGCAATATCATTTTCAACATTTCCTGAATGGCCTTTTACCCATTTCCATTCTATATCATGTTTTTCTGATAAAGAATCTATTTCAATCCACAGATCTTTATTTTTAACGTCTTGTTTCTTGCTGTTCTTCCAATTATTTTTTTTCCAACTGTGAATCCATGTTGTAATTCCGTCTTTAACGTATTTACTGTCAGTATAAAGATAAATTCTTTGTCCAGCTTCTATAAATTTTAAAGCTTTAATGACAGCTGTCATTTCCATTCTATTATTAGTTGTATTATTTTCAGCTCCTGAAAGTTTTTTTATCGAATGGGCATATTTTATAAGTGCTCCCCATCCGCCAGGGCCAGGATTACCTGAGCAGGCCCCATCTGTCCATATATTAATGGTATTATTATTATGCATAATTTAAATTCATTCCTAAATCTATATTATTATTAAAATATAATAATTTTTCAAGATATTCATCTGGGTTTTTAGTAAATATGTTTTTCTTAATATAATTATTATCCTTAGCAATAAGTCGTGTGAACATAAATCGCATACAATATATTTTACAAAGAATAATTAATGAATCTAACTCCTTAGAACTAATTTTCCTAAAATTATTATAGTTATTTAATAAAATATTTACTTTATTATAGTCTAATTCATATTTTTTATTTTTATTAAAATAAAAACACCATGATATTATTACTATTGCTATATCAGAAATTAAATAATTAATGTCAGAGAAATAAAAATCAAGAAATCCTGTAACTTCATTTTTATTATTAAATAATACGTTATCTGGAAATAGATCTCCATGTATTATTGCCTTAGGTAAATTTATTTTTTCAAGATTCTTATAATCATTTAGTATGTAATTAAATATATTTGTTAATTCAGAATTATGTTTTAGAAAATATGCTTTATGTATTTTAATTGCATTATTATAAAAATGATTATTAAAACGTGTTTTAATTTTTTGCTCAAAGTCTGACGTTATTAAATGTAATTTTGCTAAATGAATTCCAACATTCTTAATCTGCCCATTTGTAAAATTACTAAATGACTTGCCTTCTATAAAACTAAATAAGCAACTGGGCTTATGACTAATAAAATTGATAAAATTAGCATTTCTATCCATTAAAGGTAAAGGGCACGAAAAATTATATTTATTACAAAATAACATTAAATTTAAAAAAAATTTTATATTCTTAATTACATATTTATCTTCAAAAATAGTTAGTATATATTTTTTTTTATTTGTATTAATTATATAATTACTATTTTGAACACCATCATAAATTGGAGTATAATTTACGTAATTTAAAATGTTATAATTTTTTATTATATTGTCTATATTATTTTTTTTTAAATTAGTTAAGTGTGCCATAAGAATATTTTACTATAAAATGTAATTTTAATAAATAAATTTAGGTTAAGGACCAAATAATGCTTTCATATATAATACGTTTATTGTTTTACGTTTCTTTTTTTCTATTGTTAGCATGTGGTGGTCCTAGTATACAAATTGGATCTTTAGAAGAAGAATTATTTATAAATAAAACAGTTATTACTTGTCCTGAAATAAAATTTATAGAAGGTTTAGATAAATTTACAGTTAACCACGAAAATAAAATGCTTTATACTTTGAAATTTTATGAAGTAAAGTGGAAATGTTATTCTAATATTTTAGAGAAAAACAATAAAATAGATAATGTTGATTTATATATTAGTTTTATAGTTGATTATATAGAAGATAAAAATGATTTTAAAGAAGAAAAGTTTAGTTTTATAGTTGCTTTGTTAAATGAAGATAATAAAATTATTACAAAGAAAAAAATTAATCGTTATTTTTTTAGTAAATCAAAATCTGAAATCATTGGTGATAATGAAGCTTTTATAAATATCAAAGTAAATAATAGTGCAGATAACATATATAATCATAAACTTTTACTAGGATTCTATAGGAATATAACAGAATAGAATTTATTATTTTAAAGCTTTAGGTATATCACTTATAAAGTTTTCATATATTATATCTGATTTAGAATTTTTAAATTCATTTATTGCAATTTCTTCTACAGATTTTAGTGTAATTGAAGTAATTTTATCTTTTATTAAAGCAATGGCTTCAGAATGCATATATTGTATTTCTCTTTCAGTAGAAATATTCTTTCTTTTTATTTCTTCTTCAATTTTATTTGCATATATAATTGCATTTTTTTCTGCCAATTGTTTTTGTTTTCTTATTAATTCATCTGATTCAGACTTATGACTACTCAAAGCTTTTTGACTATTTATAAGTAACTGCTTAGCTTCCAATAGGGCTGATTCAGCATGGTTTATTTTCTCTTTTATGGTGCTAGACCTATTATCTAAAGCAGTATTTGCTGCCTGAGTAGCTTTTTTCCCTACTAATAATAAAAAAAGAATAAATGCAATTAATACCCAAAACTTTTCGTCTAAAGTAATCCCTATGAAATGCTTATAATTCCCTCCATCTGCCGAAAATGTAGGGCTAGATAATAATAAAATCGTAAATATAAATAATAAATTAAAGTTTTTTAAGATAAAGTTAGTCATTGTTATAGCTTTCTGAATATTTACTTACGATTTTTTTCAAATTATTTTTATTTGGTTTTACATAATATATTTTTTCTATAATTGATTCTACGGACTCATTGGAAATTTTTTCAATATTTTTACTGAATTGGTCAACTTCTTTTACTAATTTTAATTTTTCTTCTTCAATTTTTTTATTAATATTATTTTGGCATTCTTGTAATTTAATTTCCGCTTCCTGAATACTTTTTTGATTAATTTCATTAACTAAAATTTTAATTTTATTATTAGTACTTTCAATAGCATCTTGATGTTCTTTACTAGTTTTCACAATTTGATTTTTTATTTCTTCTGCTTTTTCTAGGTCATTTACTATTTTTAAGTCTCTATTTGAAATTATTTCAGTTATTCTGGGTAGAGCTATATATTTCATAGATAAATAAAGCATAGTGAATATCAGTAACAACCATATTAGTTGAGGCATAAAATCGGGAATAACCATTTGCGGCATTCCTGTACCTTCAGCTGCTATAGAAGGATAAGTGAGAAATACTACATTACTTAATATTGTAATAATATTTAAACATTTATTATTTAACATGTTCTACTTAGCCTTCTAATTATCAAAATGTGTTATACTATTTTAACTAAACATAATTAGGAAGGCCATAACCAAGGCATATAGTGCCACAGCTTCTGTTAAAGCAAACCCTAGTAAAACGTTACCAAATACTTTTGATGCTGCCCCAGGGTTTCTCATAGATCCAGCAACATATTGTCCAAATATATTACCTATACCTACTCCTGCTCCTGCTACACCAATAGTAGCCAATCCTGCTCCTATTAATTTTGCTGCTTCTATATCCATCTTTTTATCTCCTTTTTAATGTTCTGGGTGAAATGAATCGCTTAAATATAGGCATGTTAACACTGCAAATACATAAGCTTGCAAAAATGCAATTAACGTCTCTAAAATATATAATAAAACTATAAATAAAAATGGTGCTATACCAAATATTCCTAAAGCAACTACAAAACCTGCAAAAACCTTTATCATTGTATGACCAGCCATCATATTAGCTGCTAGTCTAACTGCAAGACTTATTGGCCTAGATATATATGAAACAATTTCAATTGGAACTAATAGGGGGGCTAGAAAAATAGGCACTCCTTTTGGAAGAAAAAGTCTTAAATATTTATGGCCATGAAGAATAAACCCTAAAATTGTTGCTAAAAGGAAAACCCCAAAAGCTAAAGCAAAAGTAACAATTATATGACTTGTAACAGTAAAACTATAAGGGATCAAACCTAACATATTACACAATAAAATAAACATAAATAAAGAGTAAACTAAAGGAAAAAACCTTACTCCCTCTTTCCCCAAATTATCTCTAGTAGTATTATAAATCATTTCATAACTCATCTCAGCTAGGGATTGAAGTCTTCCTGGAATAACAGACTTCTTCTTTGTAGAGTATATTAAAAAAATATTAAGAATTACTAAAACTGATATCATCATTAGTGATGAGTTAGTTAGGGATACATCTATATCTCCTATCTTCATTTCAAAGATTCTGTGTATTGTAAATTGGTCTAATGGAGAGTGTTTTTCTGACAATTTAAATCCTTATATTATACTTAAAAAGTAATAATATGTTATTCAAAATTTTGCAAATTTTTTTGACGATTTATATGAAGTGTAAATACCTGAAATAAACCCAATAATCAAAAATAATATTAAAAAGATTGGCTTTGTATTAAAAAAATAATCTAATGTCCAACCTATTGATCCTCCAACTAAAATATTTGCAAATAATTCTGAAACAATTTTGAATGCATGCGCAAACCCGTTAAATTTTTTATTTGTTTTATCAAAACTCTCATTTACTTTTTCTGCTCTAATATTATCTAGTTTTTTAGATAAATTATTTAATGAATCTCTTAAATCATTTACTTTTTTTTCTTTGGTCATGCTAAATAAACCCTAAAAAATCATGATTTTTGCAAAACATAAAGTATCCATACATAACTGTCAAGGAGGCTTAAAAAATATAATAAATATGTTATTTTACTCTGCATTTTCAAATCTTTCTGCTTCTTTTAAGGAGACAGAAACTAGTTGTGAAACTCCTGGTTCTTGCATCGTCACACCATATAACCTATGCATTCTAGCCATAGTTAATCTGTTATGGCTGACAACTAAAAATCTAGTTTTTGATTTTTTTACTATTGATTCAATTAAATCTAGAAACCTATCAACATTAGATTCGTCTAATGGTGCATCTACTTCATCTAATATACAAATGGGAGAGGGTTTTGTTAGGAAAACTGAAAAAATTAATGCCATAGCTGTTAAAGCTTGTTCTCCTCCAGATAGTAAGCTCATTTGTTGTAATTTTTTTCCAGGGGGAGAAGCCATAAGTTCTAATCCTGATTCTAAAGGATTATCTGACTCAGTAAGTGCTAAATAAGCCTCTCCTCCTCCAAATAACTCAGTAAATAGTATTTTAAAATTGTCATTAACTTTGGTAAAAGCTTCCATAAGTCTAATTTTAGCTTCTTTATTAATTGTTCTTATACTACTTCTTAATTTACTTATAGCATTTACTAAATCCTCTTTTTCATTTTCAATTTCATTTAACTTTTCTATTAGCTTTTCTGAATCTTGCTCTGCAACTAAATTTACAGGACCGATTCGTTCTCTTTGCAGTAATAATTTTTCCAAATTTAGATTAGATTGTTCTAAATTAGGTAAGTCTTCGTTGAGATCTATTAATTTATGAAAATCTTCAGGGACAATATTAAGTTTATCATTAATTATAGCTTTATCATCTTTTTGTTTTTCAGTAGCTTGCTGAATTAAACCTTCATGCCTTGCTTTATTCTCTCTTTCCTTTATTAATTCTTCATTAAAATTTTTAAGTTCATTTCCAATTTCTTTATTATTATTTTCTTTAATAGATAATTTATTTTCTATTTTAGAAAATTTACCTTTTATATCTTCAATTTTATTTAAAATATTGATTTTATTTTCTCTTATCTCTTTTGGTTTTGATTTCATATTTTTTATATTATGTTCGATTCCTTCTTTTCTTTTTTTAAGCTTATTTAATCTTTGTAAAATATTATCTATTTGACTAGTTAATCTTATTTTTTCATTAGTTATATGAGTTTTTTGTTGTTTTATATTCTCAATAAATGTTAATTCTTTTTGATACATAGATATTTGATCAGTTAAATTATCTTTTTTATTTTTGTTGGCTAAAGTATATTTTTCAATATTATTTCTTAATATGTCTTCTTTAATTAAAGACTTTTCATATTTTTTAAATTTTTCAATTTCTTTAGTAGCGACTATAGCTGTCAGCTTAGATTTTTCTATTGATAACTCGAGGATTGCTATTTTTGTTCTTATTTCACTATTATTTTCAATAAATGAGGCTAGGTTATTTTGATCGTGTTCAATATTATTTCTAAGTATAGTTTTATTTTTATTAATATCTTTTATATCATTATTATATTTACTTTTACTATTTTCTAAATTTTTAATTTTAATTTCTAAGTTTACTATATCTTTTTTGTATTTTTCTATATCACTTAAAGTTTTTTTGATTTTAGAACTAATATTTTTAAGGTTAGTTTTATTTTGTAGTATTTGATTTGCAGGTGTTTCAGCTTTTTCATTATGCGTATATCCATCCCAGCGCCATAACCCTCCATTTTTAGTTACTAATTGTTGGCCAGGTTTTAGCTTATGTTGAAGTTTATCACCTTCTATGGTGGAGGATACAATTCCAGTTAACTTTAATATATTTAGTACTTCTGGTACTCCTTTAGCGTACTCAGCCAAATTATTGATATTCTCAGGCAGATCAAATAATGTTTCTTGTGAAATATTTCTCCATTCCACGGCTGACTTTTCTAAAGAAGCCTTTAAACCATGGCCTAAACTAGCTTCTATAGCTTTTTCATATCCCTTTGGAAATTTTAGATAATTTATAACAATATTATTATTATCACTTTCAAATAATTTTGTTAAAATATTTTTAGATGCATTAAATTGTTCTAGATTTCTATAACTATTTTGTAAGCTAATATTCTTCTTTTGAATATTAGCTTGATAGTTTTTTTCTTCTGTATTTATGGTATCGATATTTTTATTTATACTTTGTTCTTCTTTATCTAGGTTTAACAAGTTTGTTTTTAATTTTTCTATATTTTTTGTAAATATTATTTTTTTATCTTGGTTTATATTTTCATTATTTAGAAGATCTAATTCATTTTTAGTATTTGCTAGATAAACTATATTTTCTTCTTTTTGAGACTCTAACTTTTTTATTTCACTTATGAAATTCTCTCTTTGAGATATATTTATATTCAGCTCTCTTTCGGCTTCTTTGAGATTTTTTAATATGGAGTTTTCTTCGTTTTTTACTTTCTCAAGGTTCTTATTAATTTTACTAAGGTTAGACTTAGAGTTATTTCTATTTAGTTTATCTATTTCTTCAGATAAAGTTTCCGATTGGATTTTTAGTTCTTTATATAGTTTTGTATCATTCAAAATTTCAGCTTCTATATAACTCATATTATCTTTTTGATTTTCTTGTTCTAATAATAAATTTTCTTCTTCATTAATAAGAAGATTATATTCCACTTGTAATTTATTTGATAAATTAGAATAATTTTGATTTTCTGACCTTAATGAGGGGAGATCATTTTCTATTTCTTGCTTTATTAGTTCTTTTTTAGAAATATTTCTAGTAATTTCATTCACATTATCAATATAAAATTGTAATTCTTCCTTATTCTTATTTATATATTTGATTGTATCATTCCACCTCTGATAGAGAATTATTGCTTCAATTTTTCTAATATTTTCAGCAATGTTTTTATATCTTTTTGCTTGGTTAGACTGTTTAGATAATTCTTTTAATCTTAATTGGTCATTAGAAATTATTTCTTCAAGTTTTTCTAAGTTAACTTCTGTGGACCTTAATTTAAGTTCTGTTTCGTGTTTTCTTGCATGAATACCGGAAATACCAGCTGCCTCTTCTAATATTTTTCTTCTTTCTAGAGGTTTAGAATTTATAATGTTTCCTACTTGCCCTTGGTCTACAATAGCATTAGATCTAGAACCAATGGATAAGTCTGCAAATAAAATCTGAACATCTCTTTGTCTTACCTCTTTATTATTAATACTATAAGTAGATCCTTCATCTTTTTCTATTTTTCTCGAAATTTCAATTTCATCATTACTTGCATAGGATTGTAATAAATTACTACTATTTTCTATTGTTAATATAACTTCAGCAGAGTTGCGAGAGGCTCTTCCTTTTGTGCCAGAAAATATTAAATCACTCATTTCTCCAGCTCTTAGTCTAGAAGGGCCAGCTTCTCCCATATTCCATTTCATCGCTTCAACTATATTTGATTTTCCACACCCATTAGGTCCAACTAACCCTGTAAGACCTTCTTTGATATCTAATACAGTTGTATCAACAAAAGATTTAAAGCCAGTAATTTTCAGTCTAGTAAATTTCATTAAGAAACCATAAATAATAGTACTATACTATATATAGTATGATATTATTTTTAATATACAAAATATTCTTTTTACTTATTTTAAATTATTTTACAAGTTCTTTTAATTTATTAATATCAAACTTTCCTTCTACTTTCTGTCCATTAACATAGAATGTTGGTGTAGCTTCCACTCCTTTAATGTCAATTGCGTATTGTCTACCGGCCAGTAATGCTTTCCACCTATCTTGGTTAACATTGTTTTCTTCTAAGCATGATAGTATGCTTGATTTATCTAACCCTAAAGGTGCCAAAATATTACTAATTGATTCTATAATATTATCTGATTGAGTCCATTCAATTTGCTTTTGAAAAAGTCTGCTTAAAACTGGAAAAAATTGTTTATTATTCATACATTGAGTAATCATTGATCCAATCATAGCTCCCCTGTCTAGAGGAAAATCATAAAAAATTAGTTTTGCTTTACCTGAGTCAATAAACTCTTTTTTAATTTTATCTAGAGAGTTATTATGAAAACTTGCACAATGTCCACATGACATTGAAGCATATTCTTCAATTATTATTTGTGCTGATTCTTCTCCTAATATTCTGCCAGGAAGGCGTTCAACAGTATCTTCAGAAAATGCTGAAATTGGCAATAATATACTTAAATAAAATAATATACTGATTAATTTTTTCATTTATAAGCTCCTTAATTATGTTTTCTTAATCTATATTTGAGAAAAAAGACTTAGAAAAGTTAATTAATTTATTTTTTAAATTTTCATTCTTCACTTTGCTTAAAATATTTTGTAGTTCTTTATTATCTTCATTAGATAGGGTACTTTTTTCGATAGTTACAGTTTTATTTTTAATTTTAATATTACCTTGCTTGATCCGGATGTCTTTAACTGCAGAGTAACCCATCACTGTAGTGATTCTTTCTATAATTTTTGGAATAGAGTACTGAAATTCTAAAGCATGTGAGCTTTCACATTTTACAATAAGTAATTTATTTTTTGTTAATGATTCTGGAGTAGTGTATGAACTTATTTCATCTCCAACTATGTCTTTCCAACCTGTTATTACTTTTTGTTCTTTAAAGCCTCTCTTTTTAAAAATATCTTTTGTTATACTTTTTGATATTATACTTATTCTTTTTGGGTTATTTATTTTTTTTAAATTCATATCTATAATTTCTAAGTAACGATTATTTTTTTAATTATGAGAGATCTCAGCTTTGGATACAAATAAAATAATTTTAAATTGGTATGATTCTGAAAATAGAAAATTACCTTGGAGAGAACCTGATAAGAATATAATTGATGCATATAGCGTCTGGATAAGTGAAATTATGCTTCAACAAACAACAGTTTTAGTCGTTATTCCATATTTTCAGAAATTTATTTCACGATTTCCTAATATAAATGTACTAGCTAAGGCTGAAGTAGAAGATGTACTAGGTTATTGGGCAGGTTTAGGATACTATTCAAGAGCTAGAAATTTACATAGTTGTGCAAAAAATATAGTTGAAAATTTTAATGGTGTTTTTCCAAATAAATTAGAAGAATTGATTAAGCTCCCTGGTATAGGAGATTATACTGCTTCTGCTATTTGCGCTATTGCATACAATCAACTTCAAGTAGCTGTGGATGTAAATGTCAAAAGAGTTATTTCTAGATTAAATAATAAACATAACTTAAGTTCTTTAATAATTAAAAAACTCGCTAAAAAAATACTGCCTTCTGACAGACCAGGAGATTTTAATGAAGCTATAATGGATTTGGGCTCAAAGATTTGTAAAGCTAAGGATCCTAAATGCTTAATTTGTCCAATAAATAAAGTTTGTAAAACATTTAGGTATAATAAATCTGCTTTAATTAATCATAATAAAGATAGGGCTGTTAATAAAAAAACAATAAAATATGGCAATTGTTATGTAATTGGGAGAGCTATTGACGATAAGCTCTTTTTTATAAGAAGGCCTAATAATGGCCTTCTTGGTGGAATGTTATCTTTCCCATCATCTTTATGGGTTAAAGACATAAATAAGATACGCAGCGATAAATCATATGAGAATTTATTTAAAAATGTAAATATAAAAGATTGTGTTCAACACACTTTTAGTCATTTTAAACTGCAACTTAATATCTATAACAAAAATGTGGATAGTGATCTCAATATAGATGGAGAGTGGATTGAGCTTGATGAGGCTATAGGTAAGTTGCCTACTTTAATGAAAAAGGTAGCTGATACTATTTAATTAATTTGTATTATTTCTAATTTCTTCTCTAAGCTTATTAATAGAGACTAATTCTCCATTTTTTTCATAATACCAATATTGCCATCCATTGCAGGCATTATGTCCTTGTAATTTAGCTCCTACCGTATGAATAGAGCCTTCAAATTTTTTATTTGCCAATAAGCTTCCATCAGCTCTTATAATAGCATTGTGTTTTTTATTTATATCATGAAGTTTGCTACCTATTTTAAGCATTCCATTATCTAATAAATTACCAAAAGGAATTTTAACTTCTGTCTTAAGGTCTTTTGTAATAGTAAGTTCCTGTTCATTAAGTATTTTGGTGTTTTTAATTCTATTTTTTGCATATTTTATATATTCTTTATTTTGGTCAATTCCAATAAATCTTCTACCAAGTCTTTTAGCAACTACTCCAGTTGAGCCAGTTCCAAAAAAAGGGTCTAAAATTTTATCTCCTTTATTAGTGGAAGAAATAATAATTCTATGAAGTAAGGACTCAGGTTTTTGAGTAGGATGCAGAGTCTTTCCTAATTTTTTTATTCTTTCATTACCAGAACAAATTGGCATAGACCAATCTGAGCGCATTTGTTTATCATCATTTGCTATTTTCATGGCTTTATAGTTAAAGGTATATTTAGATTTCTTGTTTTTGCTTGCCCAAATTATAGTCTCGTGAGCATTAGTAAATCTATTACCTTTAAAATTAGGCATTGGATTAGTTTTATTCCATATTATATCATTTAAAATCCAAAACCCTAAATTCTGAATAGCTGATCCTACTCGAAAAATATTATGATAAGAACCTATTACCCAGATAGTTCCTTCATCTTTTAATATTCTTTTACATTGATTAAGCCAGTTCGTTGTAAATTTATCATAAGCTTCAAAACTATTGAATTTATCCCAGTTATGATTAACTCCTTTTACATTTGTTTGATCAGGCCTTAATAGAGATTTTGACAATTGGAGATTGTATGGTGGATCTGCAAATATCATATCTATAGAATTGTCCTTAATTTTAGACATTTCTTTTATTGAGTCACCCGTTATTAGTGTTTCGGCCATACTTGTTATCTACCTTAAGTTCATATAATAAAATACTATTTATATAGTTTAAAAGATTTTCTATGGTATTTTGTTAATCCATTTGATTCAATTATTTTATAGTGCTCATTTGTACCATACCCTGCATTATTTTTAAAATTATATTTTGGGTATATAATTCCTATTTCTCTCATTAATTTATCTCTATATTGCTTTGCAATTATAGAAGCTGCAGCTATTGAAAGACTTTTTGAATCTCCTTTAATAATATTTTCAGTTATACAGTCAATAATTGGAGAATAAGGTCCATCTATAAGTGCAAGTCCAATAGGTGTCTTTAAATTTTTGTAAGCTCTTTTCATAGCTAATAAACTAGCATTTAATATATTAATTTTATCAATTTCTGAGCTACTAGCTTCTCCAATAGCTATCTCTATCGCTGTTTTTTCTAATATATTATTAATTTCTTCTCTTTTAGTCTTAGATAATTTTTTTGAGTCATTTATTCCTGATGGTATTAATTTAAAATCTAATATTATAGCAGCAGCTACAACCGGCCCAGCCAAACATCCTCTACCTACTTCATCTATACCACATATATAACCTTTAACAGTTTTTTTATAATTTCTTTCTATATTTAGATTAGGAGAGATTTTATGCATTTTTCTAGTTTATTTTGATTCTCTATACCACGCAGAGAATAGAATAATTAAACTAACTATTAGAACTAAATACCAAGGAGCAAGGGAAGACTGTTGAAGGCTTTTAATAAAATATTTTTCATTTTTTATTAACTGTAAATTATTACCATTCTCAGTTAATTTATTTTTTGATAAATGTTTTATGCTAGGAATGTTATTTTTATTATTTATCCAAATAATTGAGCCAGATGTAAATTCTACTATAGGTTTTACTTTTTTATCTGTTGTTCTTACATCTAAAAATTCTGCTGAATTACTGTTACCTACTATCAGCGTGATTTTAGAGTTGCCAGATGAAAATTTCCATGTACCTTCTTGAGGAGTTAAAATTTTACCAATTTGTTTACCTTTACCTATATCTTCTAATAAAATTTCTTCTTTAGTATTATTAGGAGAAATACTTATAATAGGCTTTTTATCTAAAGTTAATGAGTTCTTAGTTATAACTATAGTACCGTTATCTATTCTTGCTGATAATTCATTTTCCTCTAACTCAGGTTCTTTCATTAGCCAATGAACTAATCTTCTTAAAAGGTCTGCTTGAGGACCCTTGTTTGCTTCAGATTTAGTCCATACCCATGATTGGTCAGATAATATTTGTGCTACCCTTCCCTGTCCTACCCTATTAAGAACAAGTAAAGGCCTATCATTTGGTCCTTCTAGTAGGACGTCACCAGCTATTGTTAAACCTTCTACCATCCTATACCAAGGTCCCCAGTTAGAATTAATATTATCTTTCAAATTTGCAGTCACTGGATGTCTCTCACCTTCTTTAGTCATAATAGGAATAAATTCTTGAACTATTACGTCTCCTGTAGGCTCTGTTGGTAAGATATTCTGCAAAGGTGATAAAGATAAACTAAATGGACCTGCATATGCTGGGCCTGAAGCATCTAATAATGCACCTCCATTAACTACGTATTCAACGACATTTTTTAAATAGAATTGAGGTAGGATTCCACGAAGATGGTATTGATCAAATATAATCAAGTCAAAGTCATTTAAATTTGCTTGAAATAGCTCCCTTGAAGGAAAAGGAATAAGAGAAAGTTCTCCGACAGGTGTTAAATCTTGCTTATTAGGTGGTCTTAAAATTGTAAAATGCACTAAGTCAACAGATGGGTCAGAATTAAGAAGGTTTCTCCAACTTCTTAATCCCATATTAGGTTCTCCAGAAACAAGCATTACTTTTAGTCTTTCACGAATAGCATTAATTTCGATAACAGATTTATTATTTTGAAGTGTTAATTCTTCTTTTCCTGGCTCTACTTCAATATCCAAAGATGTTATACCTGCTCTCTCTAAAGGCATTGTTATTTTAACAGTTTCACCAATTGGTATAGATCTGGATTGTTCAATCTCATCATTCATATTTATAGTTACTAGGGCATTAGGAGTATTTGCTGAAATATCTTCTACTTTGATATCAATTTCAATTTCTTCTCCTACTATACCAAATCTAGGAGATGACTCTATAATTAGTCTTCTATCGTTTTCTTCTTTTTTTCCGGTTAGTAAAACATTTATTGGAGCTTTAAAGTTATAAGTATCAAAAACAGAAGGGACATCTTCAATTTGACCATCTGATATCACTATTGCTCCAGCAAGTCTATCTATAGGAACATCTCCAATCATAGAAGCTAAAGGTTCAAAAATTTTTGAACCTCTTTCTCCATTAATTGTTTTAAATCTTATATCTAAGTTGTTTATTTTTTCTAGATTATTTTTAATAGTGTTATATGTTTTCTGAGCAATATCCTTTCTATCATTAATATCCTGGCTGGGACTTAAGTCTAATATTACTGCTACAGTATCAGGAATATTTTCTCTATTTTCAGAAATAATAGCTGGGTTAGCTATAGATAAAATAATTAAGAATATTAATATAGATCTAAAAATATTTCCTGGAGCTTTTAGTTTAAAGCCAAGAAAAATAACTAATAAACTTATTAAAATTAAAATTATTAATAAATTTATATGAATAAAAGGATAAAAATTAAGACTGTTCATAATTTATTACTCACTAATTTCCTGGTTACTATTATTCAGTCTTTTTAATATAGATTTTATGTGTACTTGATCCGCCTTATAATTACCTGTCATAGAATACATGACTAAATTTACTCCAAAACGATATGAAAACTCTCTTTGTTTTTCTCCGCCAGGAATAACAGTAAAAATAGGTTTATTAGTATTATCTTTTGCCCAAGCTGCAGCCCAATTATTTCCACCAATTATAATTGAGGAAACACCATCTCTAGAGTTTTTTGCTGTAGCTTCAACCCATACACTTCCTCCTGTATATCTACCTGGTAATTCATCAAGTAGATAAAAAGATCTTCTAAGAACATGGTTGTTAGGAACTTCTATTAACGCTGGTAAGTCTAAAGATTTTAATATCTTTCTTAAATATATTTGTTCTTCGCTAATATTTTTACTGATTACATTATTAGGGCTTTGATCTCTCGTATCAAAAACAATTAATCCACCATTTTTCATATAAAGCTGTATTTTTTTAATAGTAAGATCTGACAAAATATTATTATTTGGAACTATTGGCCAGTAAATTATGGGATAAAAAGAAATATCATCTTTAGAAATATTTATACCGATAGGAGCACCTGCTTCAACTGAAGTTCTCTCTCTTAAAATTCTTGTTAACTCTGATAGACCCAAATAAGAAGTAGTATCGATTTCTTCTTCTAATGTTAGAACATAAGCTAAATGTGTTTTAAGAGCAGATGCCTTACTATTTGCTTCAGCGGTGTCAATATTTAAGACAGAATAAAACATAGAAAATATAATTACATATGTTGAGATATTGAAAAATTTTTGAATATTAATTCTACCTCTGATATTTAAACTTATGAAATAATCTAGAAATATTAAAATTAGTAAAGCTACTAAAAGGTACGATTTAAGCTCCAATGTATTTTTAGAAGATAATTTTTCAACAATTGTTTCATCTAAAAATGTTATAGTTTGAGGTGAAAATGACTCTAATTTATCACCCAAATTCAGTGCTCTCATAAATAGTTCATTTCCGTAAAAACCAGGAGAGTGACCAGAAGAAGGTGTCAAATTTTCTTTATTAAAATTAGTAGGTAGTGAATCACTAGCAGGTTCAACTAATCTGCCAAATCCGTCAATTAACTTGTATGGAGTCAATGGAACATTGTCAGTATTATTTATTTGTCCAGATGACATATTAATAATCTTATCTAATATTTCTACAAAAGTCCCTGATAAGGGTAAATTTGACCAATCGGCGTTAGCTGTAATATGAAAAAATACATTTAATCCTTTATCATAGTTTTCTGCGGTAATTAATGGTGTTCCATCCTCCAGTGATGCCCAAGTTTTACTAATCAAGTCTGCAGAAGGCTCCGCAATAACTTGTTTTTTAATTAAAATATCTCTATCAATATTTATTCCAAATAAAGGAGAAGTGTTAGAAAATTTTTTTATAGTAACTGGTTCAGTCCAGCTTAAAGCACCTCCAAATGCTCTAGAATCAACGGATCTTAATTGAACTGGAAGTAAGTCAGTATTAGATCCTTCGAGATTCGGACCTGCAAACCTTATCAATATGCCACCGTTTTTTATCCACTCTTTTAATTTTGCATTTATTTCTTTTCCTATGGTTCCTACACCTGGTAATATAATTACCGAAAGCTCACTTTTTATTAGATCTTCAATTTGAGAAATTTCAACTTTATGAAATGAATTAATGGCTCTATCTAAATAATATGCTGGAGATAATAGAGGTTGAGTTCTAAAGGTTTCTTTGTCACCATAGATTCCTACATTTCTTTTTCTCCATTTTTCATCAAATAAGTAGATTGCTCCAGCATTATTAGTATTTTCAATAGAAATAGAAGTTAATTCACTTCTTAAATCATTTGGAATTAGAAGATCATTTTTACTTATTCTTTCATTTTCTTTAAAAGTAATTTTTTTTCTATTTAGTAATTTTCCATTATTACCATTTGCTCTTAAAAATATAGTTTCCTCTAATGATCCAATATTTCTTTGAATTTCAATAGATAAGTTATTATTATTATTACTTACACTTTTGATGATTTTAATGGGAGAGCTATTTAAAAAATCAATTACACTCAAATTTCCTATACTTTCAAGTTTTTTCGCAAAAATTTGGGAGCTATCATCATTGTCATGATCTATCCCATCCCATAGCCACACTATATTATATTCTTTATCACTAGGGAGCTCATCTAATTTTTCATTTAATAGTTTATAATTTGATGGCCATGGGTTAGGAGTAAAAAGTTCTATATTAGATTTAGCATCTGACGCGTTTAGAAGGGTTAATTTATTTTTTAATACATTATTTTTGGGAGCAGTTGGAAGTATTATTATAGGTATTTTTTGCTGTTCTGCTCTGTCTATATATTTTATTAAATTTTCTTTTCTCTTTTCCCAATTAATAGAAGATGACCATCCATTATCAACTATTAATAATAAAGGAGCATTATTTAAAAATTTAGGTTTAGCATTATAAATAGGGTTAGAAAAGGTTACAATTAAAACTATTACTAAAAGTATTCTAAATAATAAGAGCCATATAGGAGTTTTTCCAGCTGTTTCCTCTTCATTTTTAATATTATTTAGAAACCTTATAGCAGGAAAAAATATAGTTTTAGGAACCGGAGGGTATATTTTTAATAACAGCCATATTCCAGGAATTGATAGTAAACCCCACAATGCTAATGGATTGCCAAAGGATAATGCAGAAAATAAAGACACTATTATGACCCTAATTCTATTTTGTTAGAATTAACTAAAGTATTACAGATATTAAATAATGAAATATTTATTTTTTCATTTGATATATCTAAAAAATATTTCCAAGAATAAGAAATTGCTAATTTTTCTAATTTACTAAAGTGAAATTGAATATTTTTTTTATAATCAGTAGTTACTGATTCTGCCTTACCAATAAGAATATTTTTTTCTCCTTCTAAACCATTAAAATTGATCCTACCTTTAAAGGGAAATGACTTTTCAGCAGGATCTACTACATGGATTATAATTCCATTTACTCCTTTATTTGATAGTTGTTTAATAGTTTCTTCAGTATCTTTTAAATTATTTAAAAAATCTCCTATCAGTATTACATTTGAATTATTCTTAATTTCATCTAAATTTGGATTTGATATAAAATTATTTTTAACTTTTTCATTAATTTGATTAGATATAAAGTTTACTGCTTCAATGCCTTTTAATAGTTTTGAATTTGATCCATTTAAAACAATATTTTCGCCTGATTTTGATAAAATTATAGTTAATGCAAGTGTTATTAAATTAGCCCTATAAAGTTTTGTATCAATATTATTAGCAGAACTAAAATGCATAGATTTAGATGTATCTCTCCATATCACAAAATTTTGTAAAGTCTGTAGTTCTTTTTCTTGAATAAATGTCTCATTTGACTTTGCAGTTTTTTTCCAGTCTATTAAATGAGCTGGGTCTCCATATTCATATTTTCTAAATTGCCAGAAGTTATCACCAACACCATCTTTGTTTCTGTTATGCATTCCTTCCCAAATAGCATTAGCTATTCTATCTGCTTTTATATATAAATTTGAAATTTGACTTGATAATTCTTCAGCTTCTAATCGCATATTTACAATACTTGCTTATTTTAAAAGTTTAGTTAATTCATCTATAATTTTAGTAAGAGAGTTTCCATCTGCTCTAGCAGAATAATTAAGGTTCATTCTATGTTTTAAAATAGGTTCGGCTAGAGCCTTAACGTCATCCACAGATGGTGATAATCTTCCTTGTAGAACAGCTCTAGATCTACATGCTATCATCATGGCTTGGCTTGATCTAGGACCAGGACCCCAAGCCAGACTATTTTTAATTGTTTTTAATTTTGATGTTTCAGGTCTTGCATTTGTAACTAATGTTAATATAGCTTCTAATACCTGTTCTCCTACAGGAATAGACCTAATAAGCTTTTGAGCTGAAATTAATTGTTTTGCAGTAAGTAATTTTTTAGGGTCTATCTCATCTACACCTGTAGTGGCAATCAACATTTGTTTTTCAGCATCTTTATCAGCATAAGTAATGTTTACTTGCATTAAGAATCTATCTAATTGTGCTTCAGGTAATGGGTAAGTTCCCTCCTGTTCAATAGGGTTTTGAGTAGCTAGAACGTGGAATGGTTCTGGTAGATCATAATTTTTACCTGCTACAGTTACCCTTCTTTCTTGCATTGCCTGGAGAAGTGCAGACTGGGTTCTAGGACTAGCTCTATTTATTTCATCAGCCAAAAGAAATTGAGAAAAAACGGGACCTTCTAAGAATTTAAAACTTCTTTTTCCTTGCTTAGATTCTTCTAAAATCTCTGAGCCTAAAATATCAGTAGGCATAAGATCCGGAGTAAATTGAATTCTTTTTCTTGTTAAACCCATTATGGTTCCTAAACTTCTTACTAACCTAGTTTTAGCTAAGCCAGGTAAACCCACTAGAAGTGTATGACCGCCAGATAATAAAGTAATTATTATTTTATCGACTACCTCGTCTTGTCCAAAAATAATTTCTTTTACATGACTTTTAATTTTCGAAAGGTCGTTATTAAGTTTTTCTATAGTTTTGATTTCTTTAGGTGAGTTTTTAACCATAATATTCTATCCAATAAATAAAAATTAATCTAAGTATACGGTTGTTAGCATAGTTTCAGATGAAATTAAATTAAAATTATGTATTATAGATATTTTATGTTGTTTTAGTTAGTTATAGATTATGAATAATGCGCTTTTTTTAATAGATCAATATGGTGATTGGTATTATAGAAAATCTAAAATCACTCGTCACTCTATGGTAAAACTTTTTTCAACAATTCTAGTACGTGATAATGATAATACTTTTCATTTAAGAACACCTGTAGAAGATGTTTTGGTTGAAGTAAAAGATGTGCCCTTCATAATTACTGAAATGAATGTAAAAAAAAGAAATAAGTTACAATACATATGTTTTAATACAAATGTTGATATTAATTTAATAGTAGGAAAACAAAACCCTCTTTGGTTAGAACAAAAGATTAATTCAGATGAATTAATCCCATATGTTTTAGTTAAAAAAGGTTTGATAGCAAAACTGTCTAGACCTGTTTATTATCAGTTAGTAGAATTATTAATTGTAAAAAAAATTAAAAATATATTACATAATGGAATATATAGTGGAGAAGATTTTTTTATTTTAGACAAACCTACTTCAAGGAATGAATATTTATAGATGGATTTTAATTTTGAATAATTTTTACTTAAAAATTGAGAAAGAACTTTTAAATAGAAAAAAATTGTTTGTAAACGATATGTCCACAAATAATAAAAAAATGAATATTAAAGATACAGAAATAAAATATAAAATTGCTGCAGTTTTGTTTCCATTAATAGAAAAAAATAAAAAATTAAATGTCATTTTAACTACTAGATCTAAAAAAGTATTATCTCATCCAGGACAAGTTTGCTTTCCAGGAGGAAAATTAGATAAAAAAGATAGAGATTTAGCGGATTGTGCAAAAAGAGAAGCGTTTGAAGAAGTTGGTTTAAAAGATAACCAAATAAAAATATTAGGACAAATTGATCAATGCATTACGGGAACTAACTATAGAGTGACTCCAATAATAGCATTAATTAATAGTGATTTTATACCTTCAATTCAAGAGTCTGAGGTTGCGGATCTTTTTGAAGTTCCTTTTGATTTTTTTTTAGATAAGAATAATCTAAAAAGAAAAAATGCAGACTACAAGGGTAAAAATTATTCATATTATCAGTATGATTGGAAAGACAAAAAAATATGGGGATCTACTGCAAGAATGATAGTTAATTTTTGCGAAATAATGAAATTATATTAGAATAAAAATATAAAGGAAAATTTATATGAGTGTATTTATAATTAGATTCTTACCAATTATTATTTTTTTAATATTAATTTTAGTTTGGTTTTTACTGACCAGAAAAAGTAATAAGGAAAATAGGGTTCAAAAAGCCCCATGGTTTATTTTTATAATTATTTCTATAATTACATTTGGACTAGTATTAATTCTATTTAGATTTATCCAATTTGGTGAAGAGCCAGGTGGTAAATATATACCTCCAAAATTAACAGAAGAGGGAATAGAACCTGGTCATGTTGAGCGTTAATCTTAATAGAGAACCTCCATGGTCATCTGGTACTCCTTATGAAATTTTGAAAGTTCTTGGCGGCTCAAATAAAACTATGATAGTAGGAGGAGCTGTAAGAGATTGGTTGAATAAGGAACCTGTTAAAGATATTGATTTTGCAACTAAGTTATTACCGAAAGAAGCTTTGCAAACATTATTAGATTTTGGCTTTAATGTGAAGCCAACAGGTATAGAACATGGAACCATAACTGTATATCATGATAATATATCTTATGAAATTACCAGTTTAAGAAAAGATATTATTACTGATGGAAGACATGCCGAGGTTGTGTTTGAAGGAACTTGGCAAGATGATGCAAATAGAAGAGATTTTACTGTTAATGCTTTATATTCAGATGAATATGGCTCAATATTAGATGTTACTGGTCAAGGTTTTAAGGATCTAGAAAATAAAAAATTAAAATTTATAGGAAGTCCTAGTAAGAGAATTAAAGAAGATTATTTAAGAGTGTTAAGATATTTTAGATTTTTATCAAAATTTATAGATAATATTGATAAAAATTCCATGGATGCATGTATAAAATATGCAAAAAATTTAAATATATTATCATCTGAAAGAGTCTTATTGGAATTAAATAAAATTTTGATAAGTAAAAACGCTAATATTATTTTGGGTAAAATGGTTGAAAATGACATCTTAAAGAATATATTTTCTCCCGTATTAATTGATAATTATAAATTAAATAGTAATTTATTAAAAAGACTCTTATTAAAGTTGAAGGATTATAAAAATAGAACGAATTATCCATTTATTATATATATATCTTTTGTAATTGCCTTATTAACTCAAAAAGAATTGAATAAAACTAAAATATTATCTTCAGTTATAAAAAAGCTCAAATTATCAAACAATGATAAAAAATTGTTATTTAGAAATGTTAATTGGTTAGTATATAAAGAAAAAATAACTAAAGTTTCAATAATAAATTTATGGCTTGATTTTGGAGAGATAGATGTAAAAGATTTTCAAGATATTTTGCTGATAAATAATAATAAAATAAATAATGATTTGATGACATTTTTAAATAATTCTCCGCCATCCTTCCCGGTTTCTGGAGATGACCTACTTAAAATTGGTATAAAAGAAGGAAAAGAATTAGGAGAAGCTTTAAATAAAATCAGAGATTGGTGGATTCTTAACGATTGTAAACCATCACAAAGTGAATGCTTATCTAAATTTAAAAGCTTTTAGTATAAATTAAATTATAAATTTAAAATTTATTTCCAAGATACTGAGGGTGGTAAAGACATAAATATAGCATCAATATTACCTTCAGTTTTCAGCCCAAATGCAGTTCCTCTGTCATATAGTAAATTAAATTCTACATAGCGCCCTCTTTTAAATAATTGGTCTTTTTTTTGTTTTTCCGTCCAGACTTTATTAATTTTTTCTGAAACGATTTTAGAATAGGTTTTAATAAAAGTTTGACCTATATCTTTTACAAATTCATAATTATTTTCAAAATCGTCTTCTAAATAATCAAAAAATATTCCTCCTAAGCCTCTTTTTTCCTTTCTGTGAGGCAAGTAAAAATATTCATCACACCACTTTTTATATTTTGGATAATATAATGGGTTATATTTATCACATGTTTTTTGTAGGTTTTTATGAAATATTTTACTCATATTTTTTGATTTATTAATATATGTAGGAGTTAAATCAGCTCCTCCTCCAAACCAGTTTTTTGTGGTTCTGATAAATCTAGTATTAAAATGTGCCGCAGGAATTAAAGGTGAATGCATATGCGCTACTAAAGAAATACCAGTTGCATAAAAATTAGGGTTATTTTTTGTCCCAGGCACTTTATTTTTCATTTCTTCTGTAAATGAACCCATAACAGTAGAAATATTCACACCTACTTTTTCAAAGACCCTACCATACATTATTGACATTACCCCACCACCACCTGTTGAGAAACCTATATCTGGTCTTCTCTTCCAAGTTTTTCGTTTAAATTTACCTGGCTTTAAATTAATATTTGGGTGTGATTTTAAGTTGTTTTCTATGGTTTCAAATTCTGAGCAAATTTGATTTCTAAGGTTATAAAAATTTTTTTCTATAAATTTATATTGATCGTAATTGATTTTATTTTTACTCATAAGACTATTTTATATAAAGGTAAATTTATATCCTTAATTTAAATTAAAATTTAGCTTGAAAAAAGCTTGTCTAATAATATTTTAATCTATAGTAAGTAGATAACTTAATTTAATTTATAAAAATGTCAAAATTATAAACGAGAGTTCTTTCAAAACTATAGATAAATATTATTTTATTTTTTATTAAAGAGGTAAATAAATTGGAAAATAATTCA
>Ga0315327_10000332_pt1 | contig 23024 bp, 25 predicted proteins | sample M110032315metaG_FD_203460 | JGI IMG/M metagenome (GOLD analysis project Ga0315327, IMG submission 203460) | Ammonia-oxidizing marine archaeal communities from Monterey Bay, California, United States - M1 100m 32315 | ecosystem: Environmental > Aquatic > Marine > Coastal | place: USA: California... | reverse complement strand
TTGTACATCTTGTAATTATGACATCTGAATCATATGTAATGGAATAAGAGTTGATTAGGAGTTCAGCTGAAGCTTTAGTTGCTGCATATGGGCTAGAAGGATTAAATTTTGATTGTTCATCAGCTGTCCCGTCTAACAGACTCCCAAAAACTTCATCAGTAGATATCTGAACCATTCGTTTCTTTTGTTTTGTAATAATATCTAGAATTGTAAATGCACCTCTTATGTTTGACACCAAAAATGGATTTGCATCATTTATACTTCTATCAACATGTGATTCTGCAGCAAAATTGACTACTGCATCACATTTTTCAATTTGTTCTTCCATGAATTTTTTATTTGAAATATTACCTTTTACAAAATTATATTTATCAGAATTATAAATCTGAGATAAGTTTCTCTGATTTGAACCGTATAATTCAGCGTCAATATTGATTATTTCAATATCGTCACGCTCTAATAATTTTAATATAAAATTACTTCCTATGAATCCTAATCCTCCAGTCACAAGTATTTTCATAATTTTCATTTTTTTCTATATTAATAAAACGTTAGAATAAATTGAATGTTAAAATAATTCTCTAACAATATTTTTAACTGTTCAATATTGTCTTGATTAATTGGCAAAAATCCTAATTATTGGTTATGGGTCAATAGGTAAAAGACATACCACGAATCTACTCCATAATACTAATCATGAAATTATTATTTTCACACAAAGAAAAAATCTAAAGTTTAAAACAAAAAATGTGAAAGTATATAATTCTATAAAGAAATGCTTATCTGAAAAACCTCAAATTGGTTTTATCACAAATGAAACATCACTACATGTAAAATATGCTATTCTATTAGCAAACTCTGGGATAGATCTTTTTCTTGAAAAACCACTTTCAAATTCTATGAACAAAATAGAGCTCTTACGAAATACTGTAAAAAGAAAAAAATTAATTACACAAATGGGATTCAATCTTAGATTTCATAAATGTATAATAAAAATTAAAAAATTAATTGAAGAACAAAAAATCGGAAAAATTATATCAATTCAATCTGAAAATGGTTCTTATTTACCTGATTGGCATCCATATGAAGATTATAGAATTGGTTATGCTGGCAAAAAAAAATTAGGTGGTGGAATTATTCTTACACAAATTCACGATGTAGATTATTTATATTGGTTATTTGGAAATCCATTGACACTTTTTTCCATAAATGGTAAATTTAGTAATCTGGATATCACTGCTGAGGATTATGCAAATAGTATTATACAATTTAAAAATAGGATTACAGCTCAACTTCATCTAGATTTTTTTCAAGGTCCTGAATATAGACAATGTAAAATTAAGGGTACTAATGGAATTATCTATTGGAATTCTTTGGATAATGAAGTTAAAGTCTATGATAATAAGAAAAAGAAATGGATAACCATATTAAAATTAAAATCTTTTCAGCGAAATCAGATGTATGTGGATGAAATAAAACATTTTCTGAAATGTGTTAAAGAAAGAAAACAGACAATTAATAACATTGATCAAGGAATAAACACAATGAAAATTGCATTAGCTATGAAACAATCCCAAAAGGATAAAAAAATGATTGAATTAAAATGAATACGAAAGATATACGACTCAAATGCAAAAAAATTAAATTAGTAATCACTGATGTTGATGGAGTACTCACTGATGGAGGAATGTATTACTCTGAAGAAGGTGAAGTCTTAAAAAAATTTAACACAAAAGATGGAATGGGAGTAGAGTTATTACATAAAGCCTCAATCAAAACCATTTTTTTAACAAAAGAAAATTCGAAAATTGTCAAAACTAGAGGAAAAAAGGTAAAAGCAGATGCTGTTTACATAAACATCTCATTTAAAGAAAAAGAACTCTTGAATATCTGTAAAAAATTTAAGATTACTCCTATTCAAATTGCTTACATAGGTGATGATGTTAATGATATTAAAATTATGAATAAAGTTGGATTTTCTGCATGTCCTAATGATGCAATTAAAGATATCAAACAAAATTCAGATTATATTTCTAATTTATGTGGAGGAAATGGTGTTTTTAGAGATATTGCAGAATTAATTCTAAAATATCAACATTAAATCATTTTTTATTATTTGAAAAAATATATAATTCAATTGCATCATAATACTTTGACAATGATGAATTGTTAGAAATTTTATTTTCCAACATTACATTTTTCTTAAGCATATCTTTTTCCATTATGGTGAATTAAATTATTATATCTTAAACTTTGAAATTATTGTTAATATAGGGTAGGAATTAATTTATACGGATTTTAAAACTAATCGTATATGGTATTTGTAATTGCTGAAATAGGCACTAATCATATGGGCGATATCAAAATTGCAAAAAAATTAATCGATGTAGCTAAAAATGCCGGGTGTGACGCGGTAAAATTCCAGAAAAAATCTGTTGAAAAAATTTACTCCAAAAAATTTCTAGATTCACTATTAGAAAGTCCATGGGGAACCACCCAAAGAGATATGAGACTCTATAGAGAATTTAACATGAAACAATTTTCAGAAATCAGTAAATATTGTAAAAGTAAAAAAATTTCTTGGTTTGTATCATGTTGGGATATACAAAGTCAGTTAGATATGAAAAAATTCAAAACAAAATATAATAAAGTTGCATCAGCAATGTTGACACATCATAAATTATTAGAAATTATTGCCAAAGAGAAAAAATATACATTTATGTCAACCGGAATGAGTTCACTAAATGATATTAATAATGCTGTAAAGATTTTTAGAAAAAATAAATGCCCATTTGAATTAATGCATTGTCATAGTGCATACCCAATGCCAAAAAACGAAGCTAATCTTCAAATGATAAAAACTCTCAAAAAGAAATTTAACTGTAATGTCGGGTATAGTGGACATGAAACTAGTGCCACAAATATTTCTATACCTGCAGTCACATTAGGAGCAACCTCTATTGAAAGACATATCACGTTAGACAGAACATTGTATGGTAATGATCAAGCAGCATCATTAGAACCTGATGGAATTAAACGATTAGTGAGAGATATTAGATTAATTGATGAAATTATGGGTGATGGGAAAAAAAAGGTTTGGAAATCAGAAATTCCTGCACAAAAGAAATTAAGACAGATCTTTACATAGATTAGAATGAATAAAATTACTATCACTGGTTCTGAAGGTTTAGTAGGTTCAACTCTCTGTAAATATTTTCAGAACAAGAAAATATCTGTAAATAAACTAGACTTAAAATTAGGACATGATCTAACTGATGAAAAATTTGTCAAACAATGGTTTCGAAAAAATAAAACTAGATATCTAATCAATTGTTTCGCATTAAATGATCACATAACTAAAGATAAAAAACAAAGTACTTTGTATAATTTTTCTTTAGATTCATTCACAAAATATATGCAAATTAATGTAATCTCATTATTCAGTGTATGTAGAGAATTTGCTAGAAATAATAACAATGGTTCAATTGTAAATTTTTCATCAACATATGGTTTGGTTTCACCAAATCCTGAATTATATGGGAAATCAAATAAGGATGTGGCTTATGGTGTATCTAAAGAGGCAGTAATTAACCTAACAAAATATTTAGCTACTCATCTTGCACCAAAAATTAGAGTTAATTGTATTGTTCCTGGTGGCATAAAAAACAATCAAGAGAAAAAATTTATTGACAAGTATTCAAAGTTGACACCAATGAAGCGTATGATGAAAAAAACTGAATTAAATGGAATAATTGATTATTTATGTAGTGAAAAATCTTCTTACGTTACTGGTTCTACTTTAGTTTGTGATGGTGGATATACCTCTTGGTAAAATCTAATGCAGACTGATATTTTTATTCCAGCTAGATTGGATAGCAAAAGATTACCATCGAAACATCTGAAGGAAATCAACAACATCCCAATTATAATGCATCTTGTCAATCGATTAAAAAATTGTCAATCAATCAAAAATATTATTGTATGTACAACAACATCCCCGTCAGATGACATACTTGTTCAATATTTGAAACAAGAAAACATTCAATTTTTTAGGGGAAGTGAATTTGATATTTTACAAAGATTTCTAAATGCAGCTAATGAATTCAATACTGATATAATTATTGATGTTGAAGCTGATAAAATCTATACTGATCCAAAATATGTGGAACAAATAAGTCACGAAATGAATAATTCTGATATTGATTTTATGACTGGAAACAATTCGTTAGATACTCTTGATCCAGAGTTTGTTTTTCATGGATTTATTCCTGCAGGAATTAAAGTAAAAGCACTAAAGAGAATTTGTGAATTAAAAAAAACTAATAACACAGAAACGGGATATAAAGAATTTTTTACATCTAACAATTTTATAAAAACAAAATTTCTTATCCCACAAACAAATCTTAGTATTAAAAAAAATTTTAGATTTACTATAGATTATCCTGAAGATTTTGAACTAGCAAAAATAATATTTTCAAATTTAGGAACACATTTTGATACTGAGCAACTTCTAAAATATATTGAAAAAAATTCTGCTTTACAAGAAATCATAAACCCTATAATCAAAAAATGGAAGGAAAATTATGAGCAAAATATTATAGAATTCCGTCTAAATCAATCAGATTAATTCTGATATGGTATTAGCTAGATTTTTTGAAGAAGTACCTTGATTTTTCAAATATTTATCTAGAAATAATTTTGATTTTTGTAGAATATTCTCTCGAAAGGTATTGTCAAAAAGTATTTTTTTAACATTAATCTCAAATTCTGTAATATCTTTCACTGATAATACTCCATCTTGCTCTACAATATCTTCATCAAATGACCAATCATCTGTTTGGAATGATATTACAGGCTTGTTTAGTGTAATCGCATCTAAACATACAGTTGAATTATTGAATGAGACAACTAGCTCTGCATCATCAATCACATCAATAAGATCCTTATCGTTAACAAATGACACTTTAGAATCTATTTGATTAAAAAGTTGTTTAACATGTTCTGTTAGAATTGGACTTGGGTGTGTTCTAATAATGAATTCTTTTCCAGGAATTTTCTTTAATGTGTTATAAATTTGCATGATGACTTTATCATGTTTTAATTGGGAATTTATTGTGGATGTGTCGGCAGATAAATTCATTGAACCAGTAGTTGCGATTAAAATCTTATCTGATCTCTTATTTTCATTTTTATGTCTAAAGAATCGATCATGCTTAGGACTTCCTGTAATTGTTATATTCTTGTAACCTTGAGTTTTACCGAATTCTTCAGTTAATGTTCCCCATACAAATTGCCCATCACTAATTTTTTTATGAGGAAAATGTCCTGTAAAATTAGAAAATTTTGTCCATTTCTTAGACGTTAAAAATCTTCCATGTTGTAACATATAGGATGGAATCTTGAAATTTTTTCCAACTTTCATACCTTCTTTTTCTTCTTGACCTACTTCTGCCCATTGAAGAATTAATTTGATATCAAAATCATCAAAGAATTTTGTTAAAACTAAAATACGTTTAATTGAATCATTTAATCTCTCTACGCAAATACTCTTTAAAGAATCTCTCATGGATTCCCACATTCCAGGTTTGAATGAGTTTAAAATACTCTCAAAATAATTTTTATCATTAAAAACAACTTCTAGAATACTCTCAAACTCACGTTGATGATTGGATATTTCTGAATGAAGTAATCTCTCAATATCATACATGTCAAAAATTTTTGCGCCAGAATTTTTTATTATGTTTAATGATTTTAAATTTGTTACCGCTGGTTTTCTAGGATTATAAAGAACTATATCAATTTCTTTATCTCTTAATTCGTTAAGAAATAATTCATATTGAATCGGATCAAAATTTACCAAGAAAATATTTTTTTTTGCAATCTGATTAATATCTGCATCTAAAATCTTATCAGTTATCTTTGCCGTTATTTTTTTAATACTTTGAAATGTTTTTCTTGAAATTTTTAAATTAAAAGGAATTTTCATTAAAGAAAAATTTACATGAATCTTATCATGGTATAATGCTTTTTTTGTATTTGGTGGTATTTTTTGAATTATCTCCTTTGATGTAACCAGTGATTCGGTATATTCGCTAAATTGTGTAAAATCAATGATCCGTACTTGTTTCTCATTAGTGATGATATTTTTTATAATTGTCATACTGGTAAAAATTGTTAAAAGATAAGAAAATAATTCATGTTCAATTAAATCTGGTAAAAAAATATTGTTCAGTAAAAACTTTTTTTCTAATTTTTGTGGAATCCAATTTTGGATAAAATCCGTAGTTTGAGTATCAATCTGAGCAAAATCGTCCTCTGAGAGTATATCATCAGTAATTACATGTTGAATGTTATTCTCTTCAAGATATACATGAGATTCATAATCAAGTGCAAAAATTTTTGGTGATTGATATTTTATCAATTCATCACTAAATTTTGAATAATTCGATTCTTTCTGTAATAAAATTATGATGTCGTTCATGAGGATTTGTATAATGAAATTATTATATAATTAACTATGAAATTGTTAATCTACACCTAGATTCCATTTTTTCCAATCATATTCATCAAATGTAACATTCTCCATTTCATTATCATTTGGCTTCCATGCTATATCTGCCATGACAATTATCTTTGTAATATTATTAAATGGATTAATAATTGCTGCAGCAATGCCATTAGAAACTGTAATTAGTTTTGGAGTCGCTGAATCTGATTCTATTTCATGGTATTCTCCATTTTTATCTTGAACAACAATAACCATTTTGCCATGTATGCAGAAAAAATAACTTGTTCTATTTTTGTGAATATGAGGGCCTTTAATTTCTCCTGGATTTACTGAGTTTAGATAAATCATTTGGGGGTTATTGATAATTTTATCCCAGTCTCTCCAAATTACAGTTAATTCTCCATTTGTATGATTGTCTGAAACATCTCTTGTTTCATGTTTCTCTAATTTTATCGATGAAAACCCTTTCTCACTCATCATATCTTGACTATTAAAGTTAGTAATTAATCGCTTCTATCCATCATTCTTCAATCTTTTTTTTATGAAATCAATTGCATCTACTGGAGAGGGATCTGTCTTAGACAAAATTGCGAGATAAATTGAGGTATAATCTAACAAATAAATCAAACATACAAGTTTTGAAATTATATTTCCATCAACTGAATACACTTCTTCATAATCTATGTTCTTACTCTTGAAATATTCTTTAATAATTTTCCATCTTTCTTTTGTCTTTACATAATCATTTGCACCTTGTAGTAAAATTGGTTTAAATTTATTATTATTTTCCCAGATTGAAACTGAATTATGTGATGCTTCTATTACATCTTCTATACTAGTATGAATCTTTGAATTTTCTTGTAATGAATTTTTAAATCTAATTGCAGCAGCTTTTAATCCATCAGGATAGTAAATTAATGGATTTGAATTGATTTTTTTTGCCAGTTTTAAAGATTGATTTTTTTCATTAAGATTATTTGAATTAATGTTTGTCTGTAACTGTTCCATTTTATCAAGTGATTCCATTATTTCTGATTTTTGTATTGGTAGTGCATCACCAAGTATGTTGAGAATTGAATACAAAAATATTCCAAATGATGCTCTTGGTGAATGATTCATTGTAATATTGTAATACGGAATTGAATTCTCCATACATTTTTTTTCCATAATACCCCCTGATGAAATTGCAATAAATTTTGCATCTGATTTTGATTTATAATCTAATATTGATAATGTCTCTTTAGTATTTCCGGATATACTTATTGCAATTACTAATGTCTTATTATCGACCGTTTTTGGTAACAAATATCCTTTCACAGTTGATACATGAAAATTTTCTCGCGATAATATGGCTGCAATAATATCTCCAATTGCGCCTGAACCTCCCATTCCTGCTAAAACTATATGATCTATATCTTCAAATTGAATTTTTGAAAATTCCTCATTATAAGCATCTCTTGCTAATATTGCCCATTTATCGTAAACTTGATACATTTTTTGTGGATCAAATCTCTCGATTTCTTGCATCTCCATATTGCAACTAAAAACTACATCCAATAAAACACTAAGGCATCATAGATACTTTATGTCTAAACAAATAATAAATTCTTAATCTGGAAAAAAAATATTATGACGCTGAAAACCATAGAATGGAAAGATAACACTGTAATAATGATTGATCAGACAAAATTACCAAATACTCTTGAATATGTTACTTATACTGACTATAATCAAGTTGCAGATGCAATTAGAACATTAGTTATTAGAGGTGCACCAGCTATAGGCGTATCTGGTGCATTTGGTCTTGCCTTAGCATCATTACAAAGTAACTCTACTGAAAAGGCTGAATTAATTTTATATATGGAAAATGCTAAAAAAATTCTATTCGAAACCAGACCTACCGCGGTAAATCTTGGATGGGGACTCAATAAAATTATGGAAGTTGCAAATAATGGAACTACTGTAGAAGAAATAAGAACTAATGTTATTGAATATGCCAAAAAAATGGCGTATGATGATGTACAAATCAATATGACAATGGGGAAAAATGGTTCTGAATTATTTAATGATAATGATACTATAATGACTCATTGTAATGCAGGTGCATTAGCTACTGTTGGGTATGGAACTGCATTGGGAGTAATTCGTGCAACAAAAGACAGTGGTAAAAACATCAAAGTTATCGCCACTGAAACTCGTCCAATTCAACAAGGTTCGAGATTAACTGCTTTTGAATTAAAACATGATGGAATTGATGTGAGTTTAATTCCTGATACTGCAGTTGGTTATTCTATGGCAAACGGTCTTGTAGATAAAATTATTGTTGGCGCTGATAGAATTTTACGTACAGGTCATGTTTATAATAAAATTGGAACGTACCAGGTAGCAACTATGGCAAATCAGCATAACATTCCATTTTATGTAGCTGCACCTCTTTCAACATTTGATATGAAAAGTAATCCTAAAGATGTAATAATTGAACAACGTAAAGGATCGGAAGTAACTGGAATTGGAGATAAAAAAACTGCACCTGATGGAATTAATGTAATTAATCCTGCATTTGATATGACTCCTCCAGAATTAATTGCTGGAATAATTACTGAGAAAGGTGTTGCAAAAGCACCTTTTGAAGAATCTATAAAAAAATTATTCCAAGCTAATTAATAGAAAGTTTTTATTCATTTCATATTACTTTTTCTCATGAGTGTTGTTAATGTGGAACATGTTCGTGATTCACTGAAAAAATGTATGGATCCTGAAGTTCCATTGAGTATTGTAGATATGGGCTTAATTTATGGAATTGATGTAACTGAAAATAATGACGTAAATATCAAAATGACTATGACAACTAAAGGTTGCCCATTACATGAAACAATGGTTGACGATGTAAAAAGATATGCAAAAAAAGTATCTGGTGTAAATAATGTTGATGTAGAAATTGTTTGGGATCCTCCATGGACTATGGATAAAATGTCCGATGAAGCAAAGGCCATGATGAAAACAATGGGTTCTCAAAATACTCCTGCTCCTATTAATTATGAAACTGCAGTACCACAAGGTGTAGGAAATTTAGTGAAACAAGAAGATGGTTCTCTAGTTCTTACAAACGAACATGAACAAGGATTTATGGTTAATCAAGCAATAATTGACTTTTGGAAATCTTGTAACGGTGAAAGAAAAGTTACGGAATTAGTAGATTTATTTGCTCAACAAACAGGATTACAAAGAACACAAGTTGAAAAAGAAGTTATGCAATTATTAAAACAATTACATGAAGGTGGTCTATTGATAATTCCTAATCAATCAGATGTACCTAATGTTGAATTTAAAAAGAATAATTAATTTTACTTTTTAATAATATATGATGGAGTTTTTCTAAAATCAAATTTTTGGATTTTTATTTTTGTCTTTTTTATAAATTCATTAACTGCTTTTGTTTCTCCTGGAAACACACCATAATCATCTAATATTATAATTCCGCCTTTCGTCATTCTTGGATAAAAATTCTCTAAAATTACTTTTGATGGTTCATATAGATCCACATCTAAATTTAATAAGGAAATTTTTAATTTTGGATATTCTTCTAAATATTCTATAATTGTTTTTCTAATATCACCTTTAACCAATTCAACATTCATTCCAATTTTTTTATGTTTTAGGATTTTTTCTAATTGTTTTTTTGCTATACTCTGATTTCCACTTTGTTGTACAAATTTTTTTCTTACATTAATGTCCTTGGAAAAACCTGCTGATGGAAATTTTCCAAATGTATCGAACCCGATAATTTTTTTTGTCTGTTTTTTGTAAAAGTTTCTATAACTGGCAAATCTAATTAATGATGTTCCTTTAAAAACTCCACATTCAACTATTTCTCCAGGTATGTTTTTAGTTTTTAAAAATAGCTCATACTGTATTAATAACTTTGAAATTCTGTCACTGTTGCATGTTAGGTAAAAATTATTTTCAAATTCAAATGAATCTTTGATATTTGGCAGTTTAATCATATTTCTAGGTTAAATTTCTTTTATTTCTATAATTGTTGCTAAAACAGAATCCATTTTTACAATAGCTCGTTTATCTTTCCATCCTAATGCAACATGCCAATCTCCTGCATCATCATCGTATTTTGTTTCAAGAGTCTCAATTTCTTCACTTTCTTTTTTGTATTTCTTTATGATTCCTGACATTGCAAGTGAAATTGCATCTTTTTCAGTCTTCAGTCTTCTATCCATCAATCCAATTCCAGGTACCATGAATTTTCTACAAATTCATATTATATATCTGGTTTGAAGATATCCTGCAAAAAAACCACCAATTTCTGAAAATATACTATTGGTAAAAATCTATATATTTTCTATATTTCTACCAGAGGTTTTCCAATTGCAGTATATGAAAAACCCAATGATGTCAAATCTTTTTCTGAGAAAAAATTACGTCCGTCAACTATAATTGGTGTTTTCATTTGCTTTTTAATTTCTGCAAAATCTATTTTTTTAAACATATCATGTTCGGTTACTAACAATATGGCATCAGCATCCTTGAAAATATCTGATAATGGAATTAAATTATATTTTGATTTAATATCTTGAAAAATTGGATCACAAATTTGGTAGTTTACTTGTTTATTTTTTAATAAATTAATAATCTCTAGTGATGGACTTAATCTGATGTCTGGTACATTTTTTTTATAACATAAGCCAAGTATTGAAATCTTAGAGTTTTCTAATTGTTTTCCACGTTTTTCTAATTCTATTTGTAACAATTCAATCATAAATTTTGGCATTGAATCATTGACTTTTCTTGCCATTCTCATTAATTCTGTATTGAGACCAATTTGTTCTGCTTGACTAATAAGATACCATGTATCAACTGGAATACATTCTCCACCAACTCCTGCTCCTGGATAATGAGGCATGAATGCAAAAGGTTTAGTTTTTGCAGCATTAATGATTTCAAAAATATCTAAATTAAATTTTGGAAAAATCTTTGCAAATTCATTTACTAATGCAATATTTACATCACGAAAAATATTCTCCACCAATTTTGTTGATTCTGCAGCTTCGATTGATGATAATATCGTAATACCGGTTGTGATAAATTGGGAATAAATTAATTTAGAAATTTCTGAACTTTTATTATCTATTCCTCCAATCACTCTTGAAATTTTATCTACCGTGAATGTCTCTCCTTTAGATTCTATATTGTATTCTTTGTCCGTCGAATATTTTTTCATTGGTGTGGGGTTATATCTCTCTGGGCAATATGCTAATCCTAAATCCTCTCCGAATACCATCTCTGTTTTTTCTTCAATTAATTTAGAAATTTTACTTGTAGTTCCAATTGCTACTGAACTTTCAAAAATTAGAAGCATGCCTTTTTGTAAAAATGAATGAATTCTTTGTACCACACTTTCTAAATTTGAATTATCCATCTCATTTTTATCATTCAATGGTGTTGGTACGCACACAAATATCACATCTATGTTTTCTATTGCAATTTCTGGATCGGTAGTTGCTAGTAGTGTTTTTCCAGTAACCTCTTTCAAAATATCTTGATACTCAAAAATCACTTCTCCAGAATTAATTAATTCAACTCTATCTTGACTGATATCCAAACCTTTTACATTAAATCCTTTTTTTGCTAACATTGTAGCAAGCGGTAAACCAATTGTTCCAACGCCAATTACACAAATATTGATATCTCTCTTTTCAATTCTTTCATTAATTTCTTTTAGATCTTGGAAAAATATTGTCATGATACTATCTTAAAAATTATATTTATGAATGTTCAATATCCATTTCTTGCCGAAATTGTTGAATTTGTTTTTGAATTTCATCTACAGAAATTTTTTCAACATTTTCAGATGAATATTCTGTTTTATCTTCAACGTTCTTAATTTTTCCATCATACGACTTTTTTATTTCACTATCATTTGTTGAATCAGGGTTTGAAATCATATACTTGTTGCCTATATCCCATGCATACCTGGATTCATCTTCACTAATTAGAACTTCATGGAATTTTTCACCGGATCTAGGTCCTATTGTCTGAACTTTTACATTAGGAAATAAGTTTTGAAATGCTTTTACTATTGATGATACTGTATATGCTTTCATTTTAGGAATATAGACTTCTGATGGTTTTCCGTTCTGGGCACAATCTAAAATGAAATCAAGAGTTTGCTCCATTGTAACAGAGAACCTAGTCATTTCATTATGCGTTACAGTAATTTCCCTGTTATTTTTTATTTGTTCAATAAATTTTGGAATTACTGAACCACTACTACCAAAGAAATTTCCAAGTCTAACTGCAGAAAAATTTGTGTTATGTTTACTTTTATTAATAAAATTATTTGCAGTTATGAATAATTTTTCCATTAATAATTTTGTTGCTCCATATGTATTAAGTGGAGAAACTGATTTATCAGTTCCAATACAAAGAATTTTTTTTACATCTTGTGTGATTGCTGCATCAATAACATTTTGAGAACCTATTACATTTGTTTTAATTGCTTCAAACGGATTATATTCTATAATTGGCACGTGTTTTAATGCTGCAGTATGAATTACAACATCAATATCTTCAAACGATTTTTCCAATCTTTCCTTGTCTCTAATATCTCCAATAAGAAATCTTAACCTATCATCATTAAATCTCTCTTCCATCTCTACTTGTTTACTTTCATTTCTACTTAGAATTCTTATAGTCTCTACATCCATCTGTAGTAATTTTCTTGTAAGTGCTTGACCTAATGAACCAGTACCTCCTGTAATCAAAATTTTCTGTTTTTTCATTTCAAAATTTTCTTATCAACAATAAATAAATAACTTGCTGAGCAAAAAGATGAAAGTACTATGCTAATAGATAATCCAACAATTCCGTAAATTGTACCCAATATAATAAAACCAGTAAACACAATTCCTAATCCCAAAACCTTTGAAATTATAATAAAACGACTCTTTTCTAAAGCCAAAAATTTTGACTCATACAATAATGAAATTGTAGCGGGAATAATCATAATGCTGATTATTTGAATTGCAGAAACAATATCAATGAATTTTGGAAAAATCGTTGGAATTATTTGAGGTAAAATAAACATCCCAAAAACAGTTAATCCTATTGAGAGTAATATTGTATATTTTTTTAATCTATGAGTATTTTCTCCACTAGAATCCTGAGCAAGTAAAAATTTAAAAATAATATTGGGTAAAATCATCAGTACTACAATAATCTGCATCGCCAATGAATAATTCCCTAACAACCCAAATCCTAATAATGGAACAATAATTAATTTATCAATCTGGCCCCCGGTTGCTGCCGAAATATTTATTCCATAATTATTTATCAGAAAACCCTTACGTGATTTTAATAAAGAAAAATTAACATTATTTTCCTTGAACTCTTTGTATATAATCCACATATATGGTACATAACTAAACACTAACGCAAAAAGAACACCATCTACACCGAAAATATAATACAAAGAAATTCCTAGTATAAGTGTCAAAAATTTCTGTATTAGAAAAAATTTTGCATATATTGTAAAAAGTTTTTTTCCAAGTAATAATCCATTTGCAAGTTCAAAAATAATATATCCTAAAATTAGAAAACTTACTTCAATTTTATTAAATAGGAGAAAAGTAATTACAAGCGATATCACTCCAAATATTATAGACATTAAAAATAATGTTGGATGAATTTTAATTTTTTTTGCAGCATAAACTGTTAGTACATTTGTAGGTGCAACTAAGGCCAAAAGTTGTGACATTCCTGCAATCCCAATAAAATAATGTATTTGTCCATATTCTTCAGGACTAATTAATGTCGCTAAATAAAACCAAAAGATTGATGTCGTTCCACCGCCAATGATATTTGTTAATCCAATTTTTGATAAACCATTTTTCCCAAAAACATATTGTTTAAAATTTTTCCAATTCATTTATCATCATTTTCAAACAATTATTTCTTCAACATCATGGCTAGCAATTTTACTTTAATTTGCATTATAGGTCCTGAAATTTTATATGGTTATAACATTCACGAATAAAATATACTTGTTTTAGTGTTTAATTGATTAGATAACTGTTACGTAGTTAATTTCAACTTACAAAATTATACTACGAATAGTATAAATTCTGCCAATAGAAAAACCAAACGTGAAATATTGTGTACGATGTTGTTATCCTGAAAATACAAAACCATCTCTTCTAATAGATGATGATGGTATATGTAGTGGTTGTAGAACATTTGAAGTAAGAGCAGAAACTTCTGATGAATTTTGGAAAGAAAAAAGAAAAGAATTAGGTCAAATTTTAAATGAATACAAAGAAAAAGCTCGAAAATTAGGTTCACCATATGACTGCATATTGCCTGTAGGTGGAGGAAAAGATAGTCATTATCAAACTCATGTTTTAACCCAAGAGTTCAAACTTAGACCTCTTTTAGTAACTTACAATCATGGTTATAACACAAAAATTGGAATGAGAAATTTAAGAAATATTGTAGAAAAATTTGGTTTAGATCTTCTTCGTTTTACTACAAATCCTAAATCTGCAAAAAAACTTTCTAAGTATATGTTAAAAAAAGTTGGAGATATTACATGGCATTATCATGCAGGAATCAATACTTTTGTAATGCAGACTGCAGTGAGATATAAGACTCCATTAGTTGTATGGGGTGAACATGGAATGGCGATGATGTTTGGAATGTATAATCCTGATGATAATGTTGAATTTACCAAAAAGCACAGACAGGAACATTGTATGCGTGGTTTTGAACCTGAAGATATTTTAAATGATCCTGAAGATTCTGGGATTAATGAAACTGATTTAGCTCCATATGTCTATCCATCTGATGAAGAGTTAGCAGAAGTTGGTGTAAGAGGAATTTTTCTTGGGCAATATGACAAATGGAATGCTGAAGACCATGTTCGTTTAGATATTAAAAAGTATCAATTTGAAACTCTTCAAACTCGTCAAACCACATATAACCACCATGAAAAAATTGAAGATTATTTTAACGACGTTCACAATTATCTCAAATATTTAAAATTTGGTTATAGTAGATGCACTGATCATGCTTCAATGGATATTCGTCACCGGAGAATTACTCGGGAAGAAGGAATAGAATTTATCCGGAAATACGAACATCTAGTCAAACCAAAAACTTTAGAACCATTTCTCAAATTTATTGATATGACCGAAGAAGAATTTGAACAAAGTATAGAACATTTACGTGATACTTCAATTTGGGAAAAACAGTCTAATAAGAAATGGGAATTGTTAGATTGGATTGGAAATCATGTTGATGATTCTGGTGTTAAAGAGGCAAGATTACCAATTAAAGAAAAATTAGAAATTATAAAATCACCTTATTATGAAATATCTGATGGATATAATCAAAATGATCCTTATGACGATATGGTAATTCTTTAAAATTTAGATATGTTATCATTTAGAACTGCTGAAAAAAATGATTGGGAATTTATACTCAAATTAAGAAATGAATCATACAAATATTTCAAAGAACAAAAATCTAAAATTGAATTTGAAGAACATGCAAAATATATGGAAAAACAGACATCAAATCCAACTTTTTTCCATTGGATAATAATCAATAAAGAACTAGACATAGGTTATATCCGAATATTAAATGAAGATATTTCTTTTATGATTAAAAAAGAATTCCAAAATAAAGGCTTTGGTACGGAATCACTCAAACTTTTATTAAAACAAGATGTAATACCTGAAAAATTAACTGGTAGAGTTCATGCAAAAAACTCATCTAGTGTAAGAGCATTTGAAAAAGCCGGTTTCGAATTAAAAATGCTAACTTTTGAAAAATCTTCTAAAGACTAATGGATTCAAGAAAATAGAAATGACAATTATCTCAAAAATGAAAAAAAATAATCCATCACCAAAAATACTATTCAGAACATCTGGGGGAATGGCAAAAGGAAAAGAATTAGGTTTTGGTCATATTTTCAGAAGCGCTAATCTTGCATCATTTTTTAAAAATTCCAATATGGCATTTTTAATAGAAGATTTTGGTCAAGCAAAAAAAACTCTAGAATCTAAAAAGTTCAAAAATATATCTATACTCACAAAAAATATTTCTTTAGATGATGACATTAAAAAAACTAAATCATTCATACAAAACCATGATATTGAAATATTAATTATTGATAAATATAAAACAAAACCTAGATTTGTTAAAGAATTAAAAAAATATGTAAAAGTTGTTGTAATTTCTGATTTAACAAATATTGATTATGATTCTGATCTTCTATTTAATGGATTTATTGGATTCAAAAACAAAATTATTAAAAATAGATTTGGAACAAAATGCTTTCTTGGACCAAATTACCAAATTTTAAATAAAATTTTTTCAAATAAATCTAAATTTAAAAAAAAATATGATCTTTTATCTACTTTTGGTGGATTTGACGAAAAACATATTTCAGATAAATTAATCCAAGCCCTATCTAATTATACACATGATATGAATGTGAAAATTATTCAAGGTTCATTTCTCGGTAATAAAAAAATACAAAAATCAATTTTAAATAAACATATTTCCTTAAAAATTATTAAAATCTCAAAAAATATCCAAAAAGATTTTCTTCAATCTAAATTCGTTATATGTAGTGGTGGAATTACTACGTATGAATTAGCTGCAAAAAAGATACCTTTTGCAATAATATGTCAAAATAAGCATCAATTGATAACTGCAAAAGAATGGGAAAAATTAGGAATAGCTGTAAATCTAGGTATAGTTAACAAACAATCTCAAAATGATATTCTTAAGCTTCTGATTAATATAAAAGAAAAAAACATTCATTTAAAAAAACTCTCTAAAAACATTGTTGATGGCTTAGGCGGAAGTCGTGTATACAATGAAATTATTAATAATTGTTATAAGCATTAATTTTTAATAAATAAAAATGCAAAAAATTTTGGTTTTATGTGCACATCCTGATGATGAAACTCTTGGATTAGGTGGCACTATAGCTTTAAACTCAAAAAAAGGAAATCAAACTTCTGTCTTATTTTTTACTGATGGTGAGACTGCACGAGGAAATTTAAAAAAAATTTCTTTAAGAAAAAATCAAGCAAAACAGGCATGTTCACTTTTAGGAATTAAACAAATAAAATTTTTAGAATATGAAGATCAAAAACTAGAAACTATCTCATTATTGGAATTAGCAAAACAAATAGAAAAAATTGTTAATGAATTGAAGCCATCAATTGTATTCACTCATTTTTGGGATGATATCAATCAAGATCATAGAAGAGTTTTTGATGCTACAAGAATAGCTCTTCGACCAAAACCAAATAGTCCTGTAAAACATATAATTTGTTATGAAACTCCATCATCTACAGACTCATCATCTAAATCCAGTTTCACTCCAAACTTGTATGTAAAAATTGACAGTGTTTTAAATACAAAACTAACTGCTTTTAAAAAATACAAAGGTGAAATTCATCCTTTCCCTCACTCTCGCTCAATTGATTCTTTAAAGAGTCGTTCAAATTACTGGGGAAGTATGATTGGAATTAAAAATGCTGAAGCATTTGTAAGTTATAGGCGATTAACTAACTATGAAGTAATTTGAAAATAGAGCCATTCTATAAAGAAAACAAAGAACATCTATTTTCTTTAATAAAATCAATTTACAATACTGAAACAAATGATGATTTTTGGAATTGGAGAATATTTAATGAAAAATTTGGAAAACCAATACAATATGGAATGTGGGATGGTGATGAGCTTATTGGGTATCATGTTCTCCATCCTATTCCTATGAAAATTAAAAAAAATACAGAAAAAATACTTTTTTCTATGGCTACTATGACGCATCCAGATTATCGTGGTCAAGGAATCTTTCTAAACCTTGCAAAAATATCATATGAAACTGCAATTAAATCAGGATACAAATTTATTATTGGATTTCCAAATACAAATTCACAAAAAACATTTTTTGGTAAATTAAATTGGATAAACTTAGGAAATATTTCTGAATTTTATACTAACAAATTTGAACCCCTGATAGATCCAAATAATTATCAAATTTCTAAAATTAATCAATTTGATGAACGTATAAACAAAATATGGAGTTCAAATAAGGACAATTATGATTTTATTGTACAACGTGATATGAATTATTTAAATTGGCGATTTGTTGAAATTCCAAAAATAAAATTCAAAGATCAATCAAAATCAGAATATTTTTGTTTTTTATTGGAAGATGAAAAACCTGAAACATATTTTGTAATTAAAAAATTTGGGAATGAAAAAGCACACATAGTGGATATCTTTGGAAAACTGAATAACGACATTATGAATAGAATTTTGAAACATTCTTTTGAATTTTGTAATAAAAATAAAATTACTTATCTAAGTCTCTGGGCAGATTTTAATTTGAATGAACAATATATACATTCAATTTTACATAAGCATAAATTCAAGAAAAAAATATCTGAGACCTTTAGAGGTTCATGTTTACTTAATGATGATATGAAAAAATTAATCACAAAAGACAATAATTGGTATTATACTATGAGTGATTCGGATACTTATTAAAAAAAATATAATAACTAATTAAATATTAAAAAGTTGAAAAATGTTAGCAATTATTGATTATGAGATGGGAAATGTGAAATCCATCAAAAATGCATTTGATTTATTAGGAGAAAAAACTGTAATCACTGATGAAAAATATGTAATTGAGGATGCAGAAGCTATTGTATTGCCTGGGGTTGGAGCCTTTTCAGATGGAATGAAAAACCTTGCTAGTAAAAATCTATTATCAGTTTTAGAAACTGAAGTCATTGAAAAAAAGAAACCATATCTTGGTATTTGTCTTGGTTTAGAATTTTTGGCCAAAAAAAGCTTTGAAGGAGGAGAAACTGAAGGCTTTGGTTGGATTGATGCAACTGTAAAAAAAATAATTCCAAGTGATAATTCTCTAAAAGTACCTCATATGGGATGGGATGATTCCACAATACTTGATAATAATAGACTTTTCAAAGAAATTCACGTTCCTACTTTTTATTTTACTCATAGCTATTATGTAGATCTAAATAAAAATGAAAAATCAATTATCACTTCTATCTGTAATTATGGTGGCGTGGAAATTACAAGTTCAATTGAAAAAGATAATATTTTTGCAATACAATTTCATCCTGAAAAAAGTCAATCAATGGGACTAAAACTCTTAAAAAATTTTATAGATGTAAACCTATGTTAAAAAATAGATTAATACCAAATATTATTTGTAGAAATGGAAATAATGTTGTTCAAAGTGTAAACTTTAAACATACCAACATTATCGGTAATGCTATCACTGCAGTTGATTTTTATAATAATTGGGCAGTTGATGAAATAATTTGTTTAGATGTCAGTCGTACATCTGATTATAAAGAAAAATTTCATAAAATAATTAATGGATTATCTGAACGATGTTTTGTACCATTGACAGTTGGAGGATGGATAAAGGATACACAAGAAATACAACAATTTCTTAAAGATGGTGCAGATAAAATATGCATTAATACACAAGCATTTGAAAATCCAAAACTCATTCAAGATTCTGCCAAATTATTTGGTTCACAATGTATAGTTGTTTCAATAGATGCAAAAAAAATTGCTGGGGAACATATTGTATTTGTTGATAGAGGTCAAACCAACACTGATTTATCCGTAATTAATTGGGCCAAAAATGTTGAAGAATTGGGTGCTGGAGAAATACTCCTAACATCTATAGATAATGATGGTGGAAGAAATGGCTATGATCTTGAATTGGTTCATAAAGTATCTGCTGCTGTATCTATTCCTGTTATTGCATTTGGTGGAGTAGGAAAATGGCAGCATTTTGTTGATGGAATAAAAATTGGACATGCTGATGCAGTTTCTGCAGGAAATATTTTTCATTATACTGAACAATCCACATATGATGCTAAAATGCACATGATAAAATCTGGATTAAATGTTAGGTCTCCTCAATTTTATAAAATTCCATCTCCACGTAAACCAAAGTATACAGATCAAGGTTCAAGTGGACATTTTTGATAGGAATTTTAAATAATTAGAGATAAAGTGAAATAATATTTGAAAATAAAATTTAAAAATAAAATTATCGATGAAAATCATCCTCCATTCATTATTGCTGAAGCAGGGATAAATCATAATGGAAAATTAAAAATTGCAAAAAAAATGGTTATTGAAGCAAAAAATGCAGGTGCGGATGCTATAAAGTTTCAAACTTTTAAAGCAACAGATGTTTTCTTACCGAATTCGCCAAGCATTAAACCTGTATCAAAATTTGAATTAAGTTTTAATGAATTTGAAGAATTATCTGATTATTGTAAATCAGAAAAAATCATATTTTGTTCAACACCATTCTCAGAAGAGGGTGTAGATTTTCTTGACAATCTAAATGTTCCATTCTTTAAAATTTCATCTGGTGATCTAACATATTTGCCATTGTTAAAGTACGTTGCAGCAAAAAATAAACCAATAATACTTTCAGTTGGAATGGGATTATCTAATGAAATTAAAGATGCGATTAACACAATTCACTCTAAAAAAAACTCTAAAATAATAATAATGCACAGTGTTTCAGGTTATCCTACTCCTGTTGAAGAAGCTAATCTAAATGCAATTACAACTCTAAGAAAAAAATTTCATCTTACTGTTGGTTTTTCAGACAATGGACCTGGAATTTTAGTACCATTAATTGCAATTTCGTTAGGTGCTAATGTAATTGAAAAACATTTTACATTAGATAACAAAATGAAAGGTCCTGATCATGTATTTTCTGTAAATCCTGCGTCCTTACAAAGTTTAATCCAACAAAGTAGACAAATAAAAGAGATTTTAGGTTCGGGTAAAATTAATTGTCAAAAATCTGAATTAATTGGAAGAACTGATTATAGAAGAAGTATTTTTAGTTCTAAATCAATTCCCAAAGGAACAAAAATCACTAAAGAATTTCTGACAATTTGTCGACCAGTTAAAGGAATTGAACCAAAATATTTTTCATCATTACTTAATAAAATTGCAAAAAAAAATATTACAAAGTTTAAGTCTATAAATAGATCTGATTTTAAATAATTTACGAAATTAATTTATAAATTTCTAAAAACCCTATAAATTTTCTAAAATCTCTATTCCATAAATTAGATTTCATAACATATTTCTCTCTTATGAGAATACTAATTTTTTTCAAAATTATCTCCAAAAGTATCATTTTATATTCATTAAATTCCAGTTTTTCAAAATCTTTATGTTCATAATTTTTTAAAAAAATTGCAATTTTATTTTTTATATTTCTTGAATTTTTTGTATTTTTAATTATAAATCTAAAACTACAATAAACTAAATCATCATATATGCTACCTAGTTGCAATGAACCAAAATCAATAATTGCAACCAAACGATTATTTTTAAAAATAGCATTTGATGGAATTAAATCATTATGGATTAATTGCTGTTTAGATGTTTTATGAAAATATGAAAAATTAGATACTTGTTTACTATATTCTTGAAAGGAGTCTATTCTTTTAATTACTTGTTTGTCTATAATGTCTAATTTTTGTTTTCGTTTAATTTTCTTTTCAATTTCTAGTATTTCATTTTGATTAAGAATTTTATGTCCTCTATTATTTCTTGAAAATCTATACTTAGGTGTAATTTTTCTTAATTCATTATGTAATAAAGATAAATTTTTTGCTAAATCTCTGATCTCTTTATTTTTACATGAACATTGCTTTCCATCGTAATATTTTATTAAATACATTCTGTATTTTCTGATAACAAATTTTTTTTCTATGGTATGTATTGGTTCAGAAATTTTAATATTTTTTTTTGTACAATATTTCATTATTTTACAAATTTTTTCCATTTTTTGAATAGTTGTATCATCAAGAAATTGTTTTAAAATAAATTTCTCTTTTTTAGTTATGATTAGAAAATTTTTACTATTTATTCCTGATGGATTTAGTTCTTCAATTCTAGCAATATTTCCAATGCTAGGATAATGCTGGTTTACTAAACTAAGAATCTGTGTTCTTCTTAATTTCATTTCAACATTGTTTTCTTAATTATCATTCCCTTTTTTATAAAGCAATTAGATTTTTTATTTAATATTTTAAATCCTTCTGAAGCTGATATTCCTAAATTACCTGGTCGTTGAAAATCAATATTTTCTAAAGTAATTTTCTCTCCAGAATGTATTGTCTCTTTTGCTACAATACTCCTTCTAGCATCCTCATTCACTCTTGAAATATTTAGAATATTTGGATTTCCCATTGCATTTTGTAATTCATTAATATTTTGAACAAAATTTTTGAGTTCATCTATTTCTAAAGACATTAAATGTTCAACTCGATCAGTTTTTTTGTTACTTGTGATTGTTTTTTCTAGCATATTTGCACCTAATGAAATAGCTCCATAATTCATTATATCATTTGGGGAATGATCAGCATATCCTACTGGGTAATCGAATTTCTCTTTA
>Ga0315327_10000322_pt1 | contig 23390 bp, 14 predicted proteins | sample M110032315metaG_FD_203460 | JGI IMG/M metagenome (GOLD analysis project Ga0315327, IMG submission 203460) | Ammonia-oxidizing marine archaeal communities from Monterey Bay, California, United States - M1 100m 32315 | ecosystem: Environmental > Aquatic > Marine > Coastal | place: USA: California... | reverse complement strand
TAAGGTAGCCGGGATATCCACAGCTGTAACCGGCTCCGAAACGACCGTTCCTCGACTCCGATTTCCTTCAGCCATCGATTTCGGCAAACGAAAAACTAATGGTGCTGCAATAGTCGCGAAATATGGCGCAACCTTCGACTTCATCCCGTGCTGCCCCCAAGCGAAGCCTTGATCCGAAGTGAACACAATCAAGGTATTCTCGTCTTGACCGCTTTCCTTAAGCGCTTCGAGCAATCGCCCCACGCCTTCGTCGATCGCCAACACTCCTTGTTGGTACTGACGTATCCAATCTTTCAATGGCCTTCCCGGTAGATCTTGCATTCCCACCGGTACCTTACCCAAACGAGCTTTCTCCACAGGCTCCCCATTGTCGCCTGGTTCCCAAAATGCCATCTGGTTCGCGTAATTCGGCTTGCCCGAACGCGGCGCATAAACGTCTTTGATCCGTGGCGTCGTAGCGTCTGCATAATCATCCAAGTGCCGCTCTGCCGGAGTGAACGGCGCATGAACCGCTCCGTAGCAAAGCCACAAATACCAAGGCTTCTCCGGGTCTCTTTTAGAGCCCTTGATGAAATCGACCGCCCAGTCCGTATAGACGTCAGTCGTATATCCTTCGACATTCACCGGAGCTTCGCCGTCAAACTCAATCATCTGATTGTAATAGTAGTACGGGGCATTTTCAGGATACTTCGGGCGATTCCATACGATCTGATGATCCCAGTCCCGGCCATACCCCGAATCAACGCCGGTATGCCACTTGCCGATGTGAGCCGTGTAGTAACCTTGTTCGCGAAAACTCTTCGGCCAAAACTGGCACAATTCCGGATCGTAAACATTCATCGGATTTGGTCCCGTCATTCTCAGCGACTCGACTTTGTGCTGCTGCAGCCCGGTTAGGATCGATGCCCTAGACGCCATGCACCAGGAACCGATATTCGCTCGCGTGAACCGAACGCCTTCACTTGCCAGGCGATCGATATTCGGTGTACTCACCCAATCATAAGCGCCCTCGTAAGAACTGACGGTTCTCGTCGATTGGTCATCAGTGAAGATGAACAGGATATTTGGTTTATCGGCTGCGATAGCAGTCGAAGCTCCGCAAAACATCACCAATAATTTTAATCGTTTTACCATAACTCAATTTCTCCTATCTAGACCGGTATCGTTTGTATAAGGGAATGGCGAGCAGGACAATCGAACTCACTACGAATATCAACGAAACTGGTCGCTGTATAATCGGCAAGTAACTACCATTGGACGCCATCAAACCCATCAGCAAATTCTCTTCGGCAATTGGGGCCAGAATAAACCCGATAACAAACGGCGCTAGAGGAATCTTGATACGTTCGAATGCAAACCCCAACAAACCAAAGAACAGCATCGTCCATACATCGAACATGCGCGTCGACAAAGCAAACGAACCCACGATGCAAAACACCAAAATAACCGGCATGAGCAAACTCCTGGGAACCGAAGCCAAACGTGCCAAATAACGCACAGCGAACACCATGAAGAAAAACATGAACACGTTCGCGACAATCATCGACCCCATGATCGTATAGACCATCTCCGGATTCTGCTGGAAGAGCAAAGGTCCTGGCTGCAAACCATGGATCAGTAATCCGCCGAGCAGAATCGCATCGATCACGCTACCAGGAATTCCGAGCGAAATAAGCGGGATCAACGAACCGCCAATTGTCGCATTGTTCGCCGACTCAGCCGCCACGATTCCAATCTCCGATCCTTTGCCGAACTGCTCTTTCTCTTCCGGAGTCGCCATGGACTTCGCCGCGCTATACGCAGTCACCGAACCAATATTCGCCCCGATTCCAGGCAAGATGCCAATCCAAGTTCCAATAACCGAAGATCGAATCAAGTTTAACGCTTGATCCTTCCAGTCCTTCACCTTGAAAAGCATTTCCCGCTTCCGCTTAACCGGAATAACCGTAATCGTTTCGCCGATACGACACAGATCCAAAATTATCTGGCTGATCGCGAACATCCCAATCAATACAGGCAACAGTTTAAGCCCCCCATTGAGCTCTTCCATCCCGAAAGTCAGGCGAAGATTGCCGGTCGCCTTATCTATGCCCGGCAATGAAGCGAACACGCCGAGCAATGCCGAGAAGAACGATCGACTAATCGATTTCCCGCCAATCGAGGCGATCAAAACGAGCGCCAGTAAAACCAGCGAAAAGAAATCGAATGGCCCGAGCTTCGTCGAATACTTCGCTATCGGGGCCGACAACGAAATCAGAAAGAGCCAGGAAATACACCCTCCCACAAAGGATGCCGTAATTCCCAACCCGAGTGCTCTGCCAGGTTTCCCTGACCGGGCCATCGGATAGCCATCCAAAGTCGTCATAATCGACGCCGGTGTCCCTGGCATGCGCAACAAGGTCGCCGTAATCAACCCCCCGCTAACAGCGCCCACGTACATGCTGATCAATAGAATGAACGCATTAACCGGATCCATTCCAAAAGTTAGTGGCAAGGTCAGCGCGATCAGCATCGCTCCGGTCAATCCTGGAATCGCTCCCATAGTGATCCCCAACGCCGTTCCGATCACAATTAAGAACAGTCCCTGAACGCTGAACAAATAAACCGATGCTGTCGTTATCGCTTCCATTACCAATCCTCAGGGAAGTTGAATCGCAAACAAGACCGTAAAAACATAGTGCAGTCCCAATGACATCACCAAAGCGACTTCCAAAACGTAAACCAATTTTCGCTTGTCACAGCTCGTCAAATACAAACCGCTCGCAACGATAAAAGCAATCGTAGCCCATACGAAGGACAACACCCCTAGCCCCATCAACAATACGTAGACCAAACACATTCCAAGCGTACCAAACGCCAAGTCATAACGCATTCGCCCTTCCGTTGCTTTTTCAGAGGCTGATCGTTTTCCAAAAACGAATTTTCCGAGAATCATCGCCCCAAATACGCAAATTCCCGCAATTGTCCACGCGGTGACGTCTGGCAAATCAACGCGCTGTTCCGTTTTCATGAGACTGAACAATTTCGTCTTGCTTTCGATGCGCTCCGCAAGCTCGTCTCCCAAAATCGTTCGCGGTAGGATTTCCAATTCCTTGGACCGCTCTAACACATAATCCGTTTCCATCGCCTGTTTCAGAACGGATGCCATATAATCCAAAATTTCCGGATCCGTACCTTTCGGCAGCCACCAATATTGAAGGTTGCTACTGAATACCGGATAGCCCAGCTCCTTAGCCGTCGGGATCTCCGGAATCGCATCCAAACGATTCTCGCCCAAATACGCCAATGCCCTCAATCCATTGTCTCTAAAGCGGATCAATTCTCCTACCGAAAAAATCGCCGCATCCAAATGTCCGCCCATCAACGCAGCCAAGCGATTCGCTCCTCCACCCGTCGTTACCAATCGAAAGCGAGCGCCAGGCAAAGTGGTCTCTAATTGGATACCGGAAAAATGAGTGGGCGTCCCCAAATTCACGCCAAACTTCAAAGTCTCCGGCTCAGCTTTGGCAGTTTCCATCAATTCTTTCAATGTCGCGAACCGAGAATCGTTTGCGACCAAAACCACTTGTCCCATCTCCCCAGTCGCCGCAACCGCTTCGAATGCCTCTGCACCATACATTGACTGTCCGGTTGCCTTGGATGTCATCAACGCTTCATGTAGACACAACAACGTGTATCCATCGTTTCGAGCATCCTTCACATAATTGCTCCCAATCGTCGCTCCCCCCCCCGGTTTGTTGACGATTACCAATGGCTGCGGCATTAGGTTATGGTCCTTAATCGCTTTTTGCAGGATGCGAGCGTAGGTATCCGTTCCGCCTCCTGGATTAAAGGGAACCACGACTCGAACCGGTCGTTGCGGAAAGCCCTCCCCACTGCCCGATCCGATCTTCGAATACTGAAACCCCGCCAACAGGATTAACAAACCGATCAAAACATGCCCCGCGACCTTAAGCATACGCTGGAATGGAGATGATTCGCATGAGAGAAATAAGAAGGGGACGAGGCATAAAAAGAGGATTGAAAGCAACAAAAAAACTTCCCGAAGCGATTCCCACAATGAAATAAAACACGTTTTAGCTGCTCATCTCAATCACCTTGGACAGTTGAAAACGATATTCGGTGAATATACTAATGACAAACACCCACAGCCTCGTCAGCTTCGAAAACGCTCCCACAATCGAAAACAACCAATGAAACGCCTCTCCTTAATCATTTTCCTCACCGTTTTCTGCCAAACCCTAAACGCCGAGGAACCACCATTAAACGTGCTTTTCATCGCTTCGGACGATCTCACGCAGTCTATCGCCTGCTACGGTGACCCCGTAGCAGTCACCCCCAACCTCGATCGACTATCCGATATGGGCGTGCGGTTCGACAACGCCTATTGCCAGATCCCCCTCTGCAACCCGACTCGAGCGTCGCTCATGACCGGATTGCGACCGGACACCCTCAAGGTCTACGACCTCGCTCGACATTTTCGCGATGAAGTTCCCGACGTCGTAACCCTGCCGCAACTGTTTCGCCAAAACGGATACAAGTCCATGCGCGTCGGAAAACTCTACCACTATGGAGTACCCCATCAAATCGGTACCAACGGCCTCGACGATCCCCAATCCTGGGACCAAGTGGTCAATCCTAAAGGACGCGATACCGAAGAAGAACACCTCATCACAAACCTAGAACCACACCGCAAAATCAGCGCTGCCCTGAGTTGGCTCGCGGCCGAAGGGACAGACGAAGAGCAAACCGATGGCATGATCACAACCGAAGCGATCAAGCTTATGAGCGAAAATCGAGATCAGCCATTTTTCCTTGGCGTCGGATTTTTCCGGCCGCACACGCCATTCGTCGCTCCCAAAAAATACTGGGATCTCTATCCCATTGAAAAAATTAAGATGCCCTACGCCCCCGAAAACGACCGGGCCGACATTCCCAAATCCGCATTCGCCCATAACAACCCAGTCCCCAATTACAATTTAGCAGAAGAAGATGTGCTCAAAGCCAAGCAAGCCTATTACGCCAACGTCAGCTTCGTAGACGCCCAGGTTGGTCGACTTCTCGACGCGGTCGACGAACTAGGACTGAGTGAACGCACGATCATCGTCTTTTGGAGCGACCACGGTTATCATCTAGGCGAGCATCAAGGCATCTGGCAAAAGCGCTGCTTGTTCGAGGAATCGGCTTCCGCTCCCATGATGATTTACGCCCCCGGTCGCAAAGGCAACGGACGAGCCAGCCAACAAATCGTCGAATTCGTGGACATTTTCCCAACCATCGCAACGCTTTGCGAACTGACTCCGCCCAAATCCATCGAAGGTAAAAGCATCGTGCCACTGCTCGATAATCCCGAGCGCAAATGGAAAGGCCGCGCCTACACCCAAGCCCTTCGTCCAGGCGATGGATTACCTGTCATGGGCGCCACGGTCAGAACTGACCGCTGGCGCTACACGGAATGGAATCAAGGCGAACAAGGAACCGAACTCTACGATCATCAAAATGATCCCTACGAATTCGACAACCTCGCTTGCGATCCTCGCCACGCCTCCACCATTTCGGACCTCCGGGCCAGTCTGCGAGCCACGGTTTCCGGCGAGGTGCCCACAACGCCCTTTGATCCGGCAAAATTGTAGGATCCCCCAGCTAGTCCGAGCGTCGAAAAACGCTTGATAGATCACCCTCAAGCATTACTTCTCAGTTCCAATCGCGGTTAGATCAACGCGAATGGGAATCCTATGAGTAAAGTGCTAATAATCGGAGCGGGTGGTGTCGGAAGGGTCGTTACCCACAAGTGTGCCCAAATCCCGGAAGTCTTTTCCGAAATCTGCCTAGCCAGTCGAACAAAGTCGAAATGCGATGCGATCGCCTCACAGCTCGAGCGCGAGATTTCCACCGCAAAAGTGGACGCCGACAACGTTCCGGAAACAGTCGCTCTTCTCAAGGACTTCCAACCCGACCTCGTCATCAACGTAGCCCTGCCCTACCAGGACCTAACCATCATGGACGCCTGCCTCGAAGCCGGTGTCAATTACTTGGATACCGCCAACTACGAGCCGAAAGACGAAGCGAAATTCGAATACCACTGGCAATGGGCTTACCAAGACCGATTCAAGCAAGCCGGATTGATGGCTCTGCTTGGTTGCGGCTTCGACCCAGGCGTAACGAACATTTTCACCGCTCACGCCAAAAAACACCACTTCGACCGTATCGACACTCTCGATATAATCGATTGCAATGCAGGCGATCACGGCAAGCATTTCGCGACGAACTTCAACCCGGAAATAAACATTCGCGAAGTCACCGCGAACGGTCGTTTCTATGAAAAAGGTGAGTGGAAGGAAACCGAACCGCTCTCGGTGCACCGCAGTTTCGATTTTCCGGAAGGCATCGGCCCCAAAGACATGTACCTCATGTATCACGAGGAAATGGAATCGTTGGCAAAACACCTTCCCGAAATCCAACGCATGCGCTTTTGGATGACTTTTTCCCAACAGTACCTGACTCACCTACGCGTCCTGGAAAATATCGGCATGACTCGTATTGATCCGATTATCTACCAAGGACAGGAAATAGTGCCGCTCCAATTCCTAAAAGCCGTCCTACCCGATCCAGGATCTCTCGGCGAATCAACCAAAGGTCGTACTTGCATCGGCTGCGTTCTCGACGGTGAAAAGGACGGCCAGCCAAAACACTATTACATCTATAACATCTGCGATCACGAACAATGCTTCGCCGAGGTTAACTCCCAGGCCGTCTCATACACCACCGGCGTACCCGCTATGATTGGTGCTATGATGATGCTGACCGACCAGTGGACTGGCCAAGGCGTATTCAATGTCGAACAATTCAATCCGGACCCTTTTATGGACGAGCTCAACCGTCACGGTCTTCCATGGAAGGAAGTCATCCTCGACGGAAAGCCAGACGTACTGAAGGACTAGATGGACCACATCGTTCACTACGATCCCCTACTCCCGGAAGACATACCTTCTCCGTGCTACGTAGTGGACCTTCAACGACTGAAGAACAACTTAGCCATCCTGGAGACTATCCAAGAATCCTCTGGCTGCAAAATTCTTTGCGCCCTGAAAGGATTCGCGATGCACAGCGTTTTCCCGATCCTTTCCCGCAGCCTCGCGGGCGTCTGTGCCAGCGGACCTCACGAAGCTCAACTCGGGGCCGAGGAATTCGGAAAGGAAGTCCACGTATTCGCTCCGGCCTTCACCAAACGCGACCTGCAAGAACTCCTTCCAATCGCTCATCATATTTCATTCAATTCGTTTACCCAGTGGAATGTCCACCGAGAAACGGTCGCCGCTTCGGACCATTCCATCTCCTGCGGCCTACGCGTGAATCCTGGATACTCCGAGGTTGAAGTCGAAATCTACGATCCTTGCGCCAAAGGCTCCCGGCTAGGAATTCCTCTAGAAGCATTCGAAGGCCAATCGCTCGACGGAATCGAAGGCCTCCATTTCCACGCGCTTTGCGAGCAAGATTCAGGAACCCTCGCCGGCGTTCTTTATTCATTCGAGGAACGCTTCAACCACTGGCTGCCGCAAATGAAGTGGGTCAACTTCGGAGGCGGCCACCACATCACCAGCCCTACCTACGACCGCGAACGACTCGTCCGAATCATCCGCGAATTTCAAGAGCGCCATCCGAACCTGGAAGTCTACCTCGAACCAGGCGAGGCTATCGCCATCAATACAGGCGTCCTGGTCGCGACCGTCCTAGATATCGTTCGCAACGAAATCGACATAGCCATTCTCGACGTTTCGGCGACCTGTCACATGCCCGACATTCTAGAGATGCCCTATCGCCCGGAAATCGTCAACGCAGCCCTACCTGGCGAACAGGCCCATACCTATCGCCTTGGCGGACTCTCTTGCCTCGCGGGCGATTCGATCGGCGACTACTCTTTCGCAGCGCCTCTCAAACCGGGCGACCGTATTCAATTTCTAGATATGGCCCATTATACAATGGTCAAGACCACCACATTCAACGGAATCAAACACCCGTCGATCGCTACCTGGAACCCCGAATCGGCGACCTTTAACGTCGTCCGAGAATTCGGATACGAAGATTACAAGAATAGACTCTCCTGAGAGACCATGAGCAACCCATCCGACTACGCCAATCCTCCTGCATTCCATTCGGACGACCTGCCCCCGAGCCCGCCGAGCGAAGCGGCCTTTCATATCATCCCGGTACCTTGGGAAACCAGCGTTTCCTATGGAGGCGGTACCGCCAATGGACCCAATGCGATCCTCCATGCATCCACTCAACTCGAAGCCTACATCGATGGCGGCATTCCCGGCAAAGCAGGACTCCACACAGCCCCACCCGTTAATTGCGAAGGCGAAACTACGGAAATCCTAGCCCGGATTCGGTCCGCGACCGCCGAGGTTCTCCAATTCGGCAAACTTCCCATTCTGCTGGGCGGAGAACACGCGATGACCCTCGGTCCCATTCAGGCGATCAAAGAAAAAGGCATCTCGTTCGGCATCGTTCAATTCGATGCCCACGCCGACCTACGAGACACTTATCAGGAAGACCCGCACAGCCATGCTTGCGTGATGAAGCGCATATTCGATCTCGATATACCTATTTTCCAAATTGGGGTGCGAGCGCTCTCCGAACCGGAAGCCGAACTAAGAAGCTCATCCAACATCGGTTTCCTCGATGCGAATACGATCGATCGATCGGGCTTTCCTAAAAATACCCTGCCTGAGGATTTTCCCGAAAACCTATTCATCACCTTCGACGTCGACGGGCTCGACCCATCGATCATGCCAAGCACCGGCACCCCCGAACCGGGTGGATTGAGTTGGTACCAAGCTCTCGAAGGGCTCGAAAACGTAATGAGAGACCGTACGGTAATCGGGGCCGACGTTGTGGAACTCGCCCCAAAACCAGGAATGCACGCCTCGGATTTCATCGCGGCAAAACTCGTGTACAAGATAATGGATCTAATTGTAAAAAATAGCAGCTAGAGCATTTAGATAAGGTCCGGAAACGTAATCATTCGACAGCCTGTTTTTAAAACTACTCTTCTATGAAAAGCCAGTTCTAGCGCATCCTCTCAATTCTCGCAGTTTCGCTTGCCGTCCATGCTTTCGGCAACACGGCTGACCAAGTGCCCCCCTCCTAATCGGGGCCAAAACGCCGTCAGTCCTTCTCGCCAATCAAAAGGGAGAAGCGACCGATCTCCGAGCGGTCCTTGTCGTCACAGTAGCAGTTCCCGCTCGGCGAATCAGCGTCAACTTAACTGACAATCGTCTGAAAAACACGCGGCTCCGCCACGTAGCTGCACGAGGGACTCGCGTGGAATCTCCAACAAGCCCAACTGCTTTGACTTAAGTTGGCGACTATCGCTGGGCCAAGCCAATTGGGAATGGCTAGGATCTCTCCCAAATCAAACGCTGCCCACCGCTTTCCAAGGCCTTTGACCAAGGCTATAGCAAAACCTACATATCGACCGGCACGGTCGAAAGAGCCTCAGCGATACTTGAAATGCCGTCCTTCACTTTGAGTAAGCTGTCCTGGTGAAGCGTCTTCATCCCGCCTTTCATAGCGAGCTTCTTCAATTCTAAAGTCTCTTTTCCCTTATTGATGCCTTCAACCAATGCATCATCGGTTACCATCAATTCATGAATACCGATACGACCCCTGTAACCCGTATTGTTACAACGAGGACAACCTTTAGCATTGCTCTTGAAAACAGTTCCGCTCCAACCGATTCCACTTTCGAGAATCTCTTTTTCGCGGCCTTCCGGTTCGTACTGAATCCGACAAGTCTTGCAAACGCGGCGCATCAAACGCTGAGCGCATACGCATAAGAGCGAAGATGAGATCATGAATGGTTCGATACTCATATCGGTCAAACGAGCGATCGTTCCCGGAGCATCGTTGGTGTGTAGCGTACTGATCAATAAATGACCGGTCAACGCAGCCTCAACTGCGATATTAGCCGTTTCGGTATCTCGAATTTCCCCTACCAATATGATGTCCGGATCTTGACGCAAATATGCCCGCAACGCGCTGGCGAACGTTAAACCGATCCGCCGATTCATTTGCATCTGATTAATGCCTTTAAGCGTGTACTCGATTGGATCTTCAGCGGTACGAATCACGATTCCAGGATTGCTGATCTCGTTCAAGGCCGAGTAAAGCGTCATCGACTTACCCGAACCGGTAGGCCCGCAGTGAAGGATCATACCATACGGATTTGTAATCACCTTCCGGTAGCGTACCAAGTTGCCTTCCGAAAATCCCAGAGCAGGCAACGGCATCGTCGACTTCTGCTTATCGAGAATACGCATCACCATACCCTCGCCATGATTTAGCGGGGCCGAAGATACTCGCAAATCGATGTCGATATTCTTCCGAGTAAACTGCTTGAAAATAATACGCCCATCCTGGGGGAGACGACGTTCCGCGATATCGAGATTCGCCATGATCTTCAAACGAGCGATCAACGATCCGGCGACCTTCGGCGGCAACTTTAGCTTTTCCTGACAAACGCCATCGATTCGGTAGCGTACGACCAATTCCATTTCCTGCGGCTCGATATGAATATCGCTAGCTCCCAAGCCGTACGCATCTTCTACTATGCGATTGGCCAACAGAATAATCGGCGCGGATTCTTCGTCATCGAGATCCACTTCATCGCCATCTTCGCCATCGCCGAACTCCATGCCGACAGCCTCGACGACATCATCGAATTGCGTCGCCTCGACATTGCTGGTATCCTGCCTAAGGACTTCCTTGATATCCCGTTCGGGGCTCAAGAGAGGGATCACTTGCTTACCGCTTCTCTCGGCGATCTTCGTAGAAATCGTAAGCTCGAACGGATTGGAAAAAGCAACCGTTATAAAATGTGAGACAACGCTGACGGGAATCACGCCGTTCTTTTCGCAAAATTCTTGATCGAGAACTTCCCAAGTTCCCTTGTTGATAGCGAGGCGTTTTACATTAAACGGAGCAACGCCATAGGCCTTCGACTTGGCGATGTTCAACTGATGCAAAGAGATGTGATAGTCACCCAGCAGAACTCGATCGAAGGCATTGCCGTTCAGCTCCGTATCAAAGGAACGCAGCTCCTCTACTTGACTACCGTCGAGATAAGATAGGTCCGACAAATTGTCGACAATAGCTGCTTGTAATCTTCCGAGAGCCATTCGTCCGTTCTAGTTAGCGGCTCTGACTGCCGCGTTGGCTGCATTTGTGTCAAACGCTTCCAAAAATTCCGATAGCGAATCGATCGACGAGGCAAACCAAACAATGTTACCGTTAATCTTCTCTTCCCAATAAGAGCGAACCGCAGAACTCATGTAACAGGCAGTCGCCAGATACCAGGTGTCTTCGACGTGATCGAATGGCACCGTCAATGTCGCCCAGCATTCGTCCGTCTTAAGCGTCTTGCGCAAGTCCTCCGGATATTCGACATTCCGAATATCAATTAAGCCCAATACGTAATCCTCGACGATTTTCTCGAGCAGCTTATTTTCGTCGAGACACTGCTTTTCATTTACCAAAATCGCCAACAAGCCCACCTGACTTCCATTTGTATTGGATTCCATGAGCTCTCTCAGGCGTTCATTAGCCTCATCCAGATCATCAATAGAGACTAGCCCTTGCTCGACCAGACTCGCCCCGAGGAGACGATTTGCACGCATTATCAAAGGCTTGAGACTGGCCATTTTACTTTATTTTTCCTCTAGGCGGGTTTTGAGTCACTCTTTGCGTTTCCGCTTTCTGAACTCTCGACCTCTTTTTCCTTAGCTTTAGCCTCAGCGACCTCTTTTTCCTTAGCTTTGGCCTCAGCGACCTTTTCCCACAAAAGTTCACGAAGTTCTTCAATTCCCTCCTCGGTCAGGCAAGAAATCGGCTGAATCGCCACTTCGCGCTTCTTTCGAAAGATCTCTAGGTTCTCGACGGCCACATCCTCGTCCATTTTGTTCGCTACCACCAATCGCGGTTTTTCGAGCAAACTTTCGTCATAAGCCCCCAATTCCGAAAGAAGTTGGTCATAATCATCCCAAGGATCTCGCCCATCGACTCCTGACATATCGACGATCAACGTTAACAGGAAACAGCGCTCGATATGCCGTAAAAAACGATGGCCCAAGCCACGATTTTCACTCGCTCCGTCAATCAGACCGGGTATGTCCGCGATTTGCAGGGTTTTGTAACGCGATGGATACTCAATAACGCCAATCTGAGGATGAAGCGTTGTAAACGGGTACGCAGCCACTTTGGGATGCGCATTGGTGATCATATTCGTCAAGGTCGATTTTCCCGCATTCGGATACCCCACTAACCCGATGTCGGCGATACTCTTCAGGATCAGTTTATATTCCCCCGTTCCCCCATCCTCCCCAGGATTCGAGCGACGAGGCGCCCGATTAACCGAACTTTTGAACTTTTTATTGCCCCAACCGCCATTGCCACCTTCGAGTAGCAACTTTCGTTCGCCATCTTCAAGTATCTCAGCAACAATCTGTTTAGTCACCATATCCACCACGATCGTACCGGGAGGGACCCTAATGACGCAATTCGCTCCCTGAGCTCCACTCTGGTCCGAACCACGCCCATGCTCGCCGCGACCCGCGTTCCAATGAGGCTGAAACTTGTATCGCGTCAAATTGTTCTCATTGACCGATCCTTCGAGAATAACGTCGCCGCCCTTTCCCCCATCGCCGCCATTTGGCCCGCCGAAGGCTTCGTATTTCTCTCTTCGAAAACTGACGCAACCACGCCCGCCATCTCCAGCTTTAACCTTCACTTTGGTTTCATCGACAAACATGACGCTGAACCAATACGACTCGATTTCCAGAAAGCAACCTCTGTTCGAGCCACCTACCAAGACCCTATTCCACCAACTAGGCCTAGTTTAACATAAGTCGCTCAGCCTCAATTGAAATCATTCGATCTCATAAGCCTCAAACAGAGCGATCCCCTCAGCTCCGTCGACTCCCCGCAAAATCACAGTATACAGACCCGGCTCCAACCACACTAGCATCGCCGCATCATTCGATTCACTCTCAAAAGCGAATGCTCCGGCCGACTCGAACGCCGCCTTCAATGTCTTCGCCGGTCCTTGAAGCGATGCCCCTTCCACTATCGGAAGCGACCCATCCATCCAATCATCATTGAAGGCAATCGGATCGGCCCCGAGAAACAACTCGATCATCGGATTAGCCAATGGCTCAGCTATGCCCTTATCCCCCAAACCTGGTCCGACTCCTCGAATCAACACAAGCTTCGGATCCGGTCCCGCGACCACCAATCCGCCAATCAAAGCCTGACCCTCTCCCCTCACCATTCCACGCGAGGATACGTTAACCAAAGCCCGCTCCGAATTGCTCCCATCATCGAATATCTCGAACAACGCTTCGCCATCTCCCACGTCCGAACCAACCAAAACAGTATACAATCCCGGATCCAATGAAACGAGCATCGCTGCATCGAGACTCCCAGCCTCAAGCGCCGCCGCTCCAACCTTCTCCGTAAAAGCGACAATATCACTCACATTACTCGCCGCTTCCCAATGCTCATTGCGAGCCAAAACGTCCGCTCCCTGATTAAGGGTAATCACCGGATCCTCCATAACGTTCGAAACATCGCGTCCCGTTAACGCTGGTCCAAGTCCTCGCAGCAATACCGTCCTCTGCGACGTGCCCGTCACCACGAAACCACCTATCAATACCCCTTCGCCAGACTCCGAACGTCCCCGTGTCGACAGATTAACGTAGCGATTCACTCCCTCAGTCTGAACCTCCCGCAAATACGCAACCGTCTCTACACCGACACTCGTCCAAGACCCCGTTACCAATCTCTTTTCCAAATCGACCTCGCCTTTAAAGCGATTACCTAACGTCGTCGTCACATCGAACTGTCCCAACGCATCCACTACGCCTAGGGCCAAATCCATGTCTCGCCCATTCAACCAAACAAATAACGCGCCGTTCTTCAAAACTCGAAGCTCCAAGAGCTCGCTGCCTTCGCCAATAAGACCACCCTGATAATTTCCCTCAAATCCCGTTGTAGTCGATTGCGTCTGCGTTTGCCCAGCAGAAATTCCGATATCAGCTCCATCGATATTCCCCGTAAAACCGTTCTTAATTTCTCCCGTTATTCGCTGCAAAAGAGATTCCGAAGTTCCAAAGCGCCCGAAAAAATCGATCGCTATCGGCTCTCTCAGGCGCTCGAACCCGGAAGTCGCGTCCAAAACCGTCACGTACCCTCGATCCAAAGTCTCGTCGACCTCTATCCAAACTACGCCGCTGTTTTCGGTTTCACCGACCAATACGCCTTCCTCGATCTCGATAGGATCGAGCATTAGATCGTAGCGATAGTATCGAGTGACCGCTGATCCGCTCGCTTTCAATAAAATACGAGCATTCTCCGCTTCGACAAACGTAACAGTCGGATTAGCTTCATCCGCGCCGTTCAATACAACCGTTCCCGACCTGCTAATCACGCTCCAACTATAGCTCACATCCGGATCGGCGCCGAAGGCATCGGTCAGCGACAGATCGTACGACTGGTTCCCTCCATCTACAACGTCAGCTTGAATTTCATAATCGCTCCACACCGACTCCAAATAACGCGCCGACAAAAGCGCGACCTCATCATCGCTAACGACTCTATTGTAAATCCGTACTTCGTCCATCTGTCCATCCCAGGCGCGAGTCCCGTCCGCCCGATCGCCCAAAAACGCTTCTCCACCCCCTGTTGTCTGTTGCCCCACCGGCAATCGCTGAGTCCGAACCGCTAGCTTCTTTCCATTGATATACAAACGCGGAGCATTCGATACATCACGGCTATCGTAACTCGCCACCACATGAAGCCATTCCCCCTGAAAAACCGTATCCGGCGGCGTATGCCAAACGCCGAAATCCTCACTGCGATTCGAATAGAACTTTAACGCGTTCGCGTTTCCATCCGGAATATCCACAATTCCACGAGTCGAAAAATACAAATAATAGTCAGGAGCATCTATAATCCGCGGATGAGGGCTCGACAGTAAATTATCCGACTTAACGAATGCCGAAAACGTCACTTGGTTAGAGAAACTCGAATTAAATTTAACCGAACTCCTCGTCCCGTCGAAATCAACTCCCCTGCCTAGAGGAGCGTTCACGCGCATAGCCCCATTAAACTCCCCATTTCCCGAACCCGCGCCGTCTATCAGCACGCCGTCCGAGCCCTCCATTTCCCAAGAATGCAACAAGCCATTACTCACGTCCGGAGAAACCCCGACCGCTACGACTTTCTCAACCGATCTAACAATCGATTCCATCTCCGAGAGCACTCTGAACCGATAAAGTCCCTCCGTCGCGAAACTCAGCGCATAGCTACGCGGAGAAACTTCCTCGACCAGTGCATGAGAGCCACCCGGAAGCGTTTCGATTGAAACGACAGCGTCCTCCAGCGCTTCGATTTCAAATACGACCGGAATCCCTATATCAGGCAATATCGTCAAATGCGCTCGATGGCTCGGAACGCTTACCTCGTGTCCGACTAATCCGGGCTCTAATGCTGTCAGTAAATCCAATCGCCCACCCGAAACCAATTTCCCATCCAAGCTATCGAAACGTTTTGCCGTATCCAAAATTCGCTGTTTTAGTTCATCTGGACTCAAATCAGGATTATGACTCGCAACCAAAGCAACTGCCCCTGCTACCATTGGCGATGACATCGACGTTCCTGTCGAAAACCGGTAATCCCCATCATTATAGGTTGAATACACTTCTTGACCGGGCGCAGCAATATCCACGCTTTCCAATCCGTAATTCGAACCGCCCGACAACGCGTCGCCCTGAGTCGAATTCGCAACCGAAATAATATTCGTCTGAGGAAAGCCAGCAGGAAACTGAGAACCATTCGGGCTATCCAAATCTTCCCCACTATTTCCAGCCGCAGTCACAAACAGGATCCCCTTATCTTCGTGTTCGCGAATCACCGCCAAAGCCGCGGGATTCTCCGCGCTGGAACCGTAAGAATTATTGGAAGCGACAATAGGAACGTCCCGATCTTTCATCATCGAAACATAGCGCAAAGCCTCGGCGATTGCAGAACTTGACAAGCCACTTACATCGCCAACCTTCAATGGTAAGATTCGTGAATTCCAATTCATTCCGACAATTCCTATCCCATTGTCTCCTTGAGCCCCCACGATTCCCGAAACATGCGTCCCGTGACCGGTCTCGTCATTCGGAATAGCGTCATCGTCGTAAAAATCCCAGCCACTTACATCGTCCACGAAACCATTGCCGTCATCATCGACTCCATTGCCCGCGATTTCTCCCTCGTTCACGAAAATCCGACCCCGAAGATCCACGTGATCGGTAAAGCAACCCGTATCGATAACCGCGACAACCAAGGTATCGCTTCCTGTATTGAATTCCCAAGCATCCGGAGCATTCACTTGCTCTAGGTGCCACAGGTTCGACGACGAGTACTCACGAGGAATCGCCGTCGAGAAATGTAGGTGATCAGGCGTCACAATCGTATTTGGAAAAGCGCGACTCAATTGCCCAACCGCATCCTCAATGGAAACGATAGTCGGATTCCTAAGGCGTACCTGCACGTATCCGGAAAGTCGTGATTTCCAAGAAATAGTCCAATCGTTCTTTTCTAATAATGCTGCAAATACAAGCGGATCGACCTTCGCTGCATCCGCATCGAACATAATCTCGTTTCCCTTCGCCGCGCTTTGAAAAGAAGGAATCCTTTCGGCTACATCGTCCGCCAAAACGTAGCGCTCTTCCAAGAACACAAGCGGTATTCGAGGGTCTTCACCCCGCAACATGTAATGAACCCTATAATCTGCCGACCCAATCCGACCGACTCGAAGATCCAAAACTTCATAGGCGGAGAATCTTCCATGCGGAGAAAATGAATCCTCAGAAAACTCCACGACTTTGCTCTCTCCATCTTCAGTTGGCGAATCCCTGACCTCGGTCCGCTCTTTAAATCCATCGACAACAACCGAATCCGAAATTTCATTTTCTTTCCGAAATTCTAAGACATCGACTCGCCAAGCGAGAAAAACGAAAATCATCGTAAGAGCGAGCAAAGCCGCCGATAAAGAGAAGCGATTCATCAAAAGTATAATCGAGAAACAAGCATCGTCTTGTGCCTTTAAAGCTACGAAAAAGACTCTTTGTAATACGCGTAAAGGTCCATTTCAGATTCAAAAAAAGCCGCGAGTCATTAAACTCGCGGCTGATAAAAGTTTATAACCCCTGTAGCGGAATCGATTTCATTACGACTCGGACTCGGAGGTCGTAACCTCAGCTTCGTCGATCACTTTGAAAACCAAGGCTTCACCCTTCCGATTAACCGAAACGGAATCTTCCTCATTGATATCGCCGGAAAGCAACGCTTCGGCCAATGGATCCTCGAGGAGACTTTCGATCGATCGACGCAGTGGTCGAGCGCCGTATTTTTCGTCGTAGCCATGATCGATGATGAGCTCCTTGGCCTCCGTGGCGAGATCGATATGAATCTTCTTCTCGACAAGACGCTTTTGAACTTTGCTGATTTCGAGATCTACGATCTTAACCAAATCCTCCCGGGTTAAACCATGGAAAACGATGAGATCGCTAATACGATTCAAGAACTCTGGCTTGAAGGCCTTCTTCGCTTCGTCCATCACGTTTTCCTTGATCGACTCGTAATCGCCGACCAGCGACTTCGCAGCACCGAATCCCATCTTGGACTGGCGTTGGATCGCGGCGGCGCCCACATTGGTCGTCATGATGATAATCGTATTTCTAAAATCGATCACTCGACCTAGACTATCAGTTAAACGGCCTTCTTCGAAAATCTGAAGCATGATCTGCACGACATCCGGATGTGCCTTTTCGATTTCGTCGAACAGGACCACCGAATAAGGCTTGCGACGCACTTGCTCAGAAAGCTGACCGCCTTCTTCGTGACCGACATACCCCGGAGGCGATCCTATCATTCGAGAAACGGAAAATTTCTCCATGTACTCGGACATATCCACCTGAATGATCGAGTCCTTGTCGCCGAACATCTTTTCGGCCAATGTCTGCGCCAAGAAAGTCTTTCCGACGCCTGTTGGGCCGAGGAACATGAAAGCGCCAATCGGACGATTCGGATCCTTCAGATCCGCTCGGCTTCTTCGCAAAGCTCTCGCAATCGTCAAACATGCTTCGTTCTGACCGATAACGGTTTGCTGAAGCTCCGTGCCCAACTGAAGCAAACGCTCAGTCTCCTTCTTCTCGAGACGCGTTAGCGGAATCCCCGTCCAGTCGGCGACAACACGCATCATGTCATCTTCATCGACGGTGATCCGGTTTTCTTCGCGACTAATCTTCCATTCTTCGAGAACGGTTTCCTGTTTCTTCCGCAATTGCTTTTCCTCGTCGCGGTACTTCGCCGCTTCTTCGAAATGCTGTTTGCTAATCGCTTCTTCTTTCTTCGCGCAAACCTCTTCGATTTCCGTCGTGAGCGATTCGATATCCGGTGGACGGACCAAAGAAGCAATGCGCGCTTTGGAGCCCGCTTCGTCCATGATATCGATCGCCTTGTCTGGAAGGAAACGCGCCGTAATGTAGCGTTCCGAAAGCTTGGCTGCCGCCTCGAGCGCCTTGTCGGTGAAAACCGCTTTGTGGTGCTCTTCGTATTTGTTGCGAATGCCCTTCAAAATCAAAATCGTATCATCGATGCTCGGAGCATCCACTTGCACGCTTTGGAAGCGACGATCCAGAGCGCTATCCTTTTCGATGTACTTGCGGTATTCGTTCAAGGTCGTCGCTCCGATGCACTGCAACTCTCCGCGAGAAAGTGCGGGTTTGAAAATGTTCGACGCATCCATCGCTCCTTCGGCAGCGCCCGCGCCTACAATCGTGTGCAACTCATCGATGAATATGATGACGTTTCCGGCTCGTTTGATTTCATCCATCACGGCCTTGATGCGTTCCTCGAATTGGCCGCGGTATTTCGTACCAGCCACCATCAATGCGAGGTCGAGCGTTACGACACGCTTATCCATCAAAATTTCAGGAATTACGCCGCTAGAGATTTCCAAAGCGAGCCCTTCGACGATCGCCGTCTTGCCCACTCCCGCTTCGCCGATCAAGACTGGATTGTTCTTCGTGCGACGGCAGAGTATCTGAACCACGCGGCTAATCTCTTTTTTACGTCCGATAACCGGATCAAGCTCGCCGTTTTTAGCCATCTCGGTCAGGTCGCGCCCAAATGCTTTCAATGCCGGAGTCTTCGCGTCCTTCTTCTCATCGCCACCTTGTCCACGCGGTGAAGCGATCGCCTCTTCGGTTTCGCCAGAGAACTGAGGATCGAGCTCGCGCAGGATTTCGTTGCGCGTACGTTCGATATCGACATCGAGCGACTTCAACACTCTCGCCGCAACGCCTTCGCCTTCTCGAAGCAAACCAAGCAAGATATGCTCCGTGCCCACGTAGCTGTGATTGAGCGCCTTCGCTTCCTTCCCCGCCAAAGCCAAAACTTTTTTAACTCGCGGCGTATAGGGAATGCTGCCGGATGCCTTGCCTTCCGGACCCGAGCCGACTTGCTTCTCGACTGCGGAACGCACGGTTTCCAAGTCCAGCCCCATTTTTTGAAGCACGCTTACCGCGACTCCTTGACCAAGTTTGATCAGTCCCAGCAGAATATGCTCGGTCCCCACGTAGTTGTGGTGAAATCGGTCTGCCTCTTTCCGCGCTAAAGCTAATACTTGCTGCGCGCGCGGCGTGAAATTGTTCATCGGTTCCATAAATTCTTATTCTTTGGGTTCCTCCGGTCGTTCGGGTTCGTTTTCTAGGGGTCAGTCTTCTTGAATTGTAAATACAGGCTTATCGATACTCTCAAATTGATTCCTCAAATACTGAGAACGGAATGCATCGCGCTCATTCGAATCGATAGCTTTGCCAGCATGGTGCTGAATATGGCCAGGTTGACACTCAATGAACATGCGATCGACGATATTCCGCGTCTTCTCGGGAAACATTTCCAGATCGACTCCGAATCGTACAAGTGAAGCCAAATTCATGCACTCGCTTGAAGTGAGCAAATGACTATTTTGCAGAATGCCGTAAGCGCGGCCGATTTTATCGAATAGCTTATTCGGGTCCTTCTCCAAAATCTTCTCCCGGGCATTCATCTCCTGATCGATAATCGTTCGAAGCACCGATGAGAGTCGTTTGATGATCTCCTGCTCGGATTCGCCCAAAGTCGTCTGGTTGGATATCTGGAAAATACTGCCGCTCGCATCCGAGCCTTCACCGAACAAACCGCGAACTGCGATACCCAGCTGATTGACCGCTCGAACCACCTTCTCCATCTGACTGGAAATCACAAGGGCCGGCAAATGCATCATCGCCGAAGCACGCATACCCGTTCCAACATTCGTCGGGCATGCCGTTAAAAATCCAATTTGAGAAGAAAACGCATAGTCCAGCTCGTCTTCTAATGAGGAATCGATTCCATTTACGGAATTCCAGGCCTGCTTAAAACGGTAACCCGATTTGATTACCTGAATTCGCAAGTGATCCTCTTCGTTGATCATCACTGAGACCGACTGATCCTTACTGATAACCACTCCCGCCTTCTCCGGCGACCCAGACAATTCGCGGCTAATCAAATGTCGCTCTACCAAAATCTGCTTTTCAAGGTCGGAAAGCTCTTCGACTTCCGCCGTTATCCCGCGCTTCATCTGCGTCAAGGACGCCACAGCGGGTAAACATGTCTCAAGTACGCCCTTGCGTTGAGGCGCCTTGGCCCACCCCGGAAACGGCGTGTCGCTCAAATTACGAGCTAAGCGAATACGCGTCATCAGGACAACCGGGCACTTCTTCGAGCTCGCTTCGGTCATCTCGGACTTCCCTCCAAATATGCTTTTAATCAACATCGATTGCTATTCGCTCTCCTCCGGCTTAGTCGATTTCTTGAGATCGAGAATCTCATCGCGAACGCGTGCCGCGTCTTCGTAATGCTCTTCTTCGATCGCAAGCTGTAGATCGCCCTCAAGCGAATTCAACCGATCTTCGTAAGTCTTCCGCTCGACCGCGCGAGCTGGCACCTTGCCCTTATGCCGTTCGCCTTTATGCATCCCCGCTAGAGCCGGGCTCAATAGATTGGCGAACGTGGCATAGCAGCTCTCACAGCCCAGACGACCCGTTTTCTTGAATTCGCGTTGAGTATAACCGCATTCGTCGCAGACCAATCCTCCAGCGGTCACCTCCAGCGGCTCCTCCGCTTCCTGCCCAGGTTTGACCAACAAGTCAGCCAAGGAGTAGCCATTGGGATCAGTGATCCCTTTCTGCTCCGCGCAGGATTCGCAGAGATCGATCTTATGAATCTGGTTGTTGACGATCTGCGTCAGGTGAACTGTCGCCGACTCGTCGCAAAGATCGCACTTTAAAGGCTTTGCCATACTATTTGAATTACTAACTGAATTTCTCCTAAGAATCCAACGAGAAAAGACTCGAAAGACTAAAAGAACAACGCATGAGACGCGCCAATAATTACATCCGTCTCGAATTCCATCTTGCGCAACGAATAAACAAAGGAAATCACCCGCTCACACGACAGTCATTTTGATGCTTTTTTGACGGCGAAGTTCCCTACTCGTTCCTTGTAAACTCAACTTAGGCAAATTTTGCCGGACCCGTAACGTCGGCCCATCTACGTCTCGACACAAGAAGACATGCCTAGATTGGTATTCTCCAGACAAATCCCAACAGTAACAGTAACAGCGTAAATCAGTGTCCTATGTGGTAAACAGACAAAACCTAAATCAAAAAATCAAACCACTGATGAACACTGATGCTCGAGCATTGGAAAAAACCCGCCCTTACAGCATTACGCCGCGCGTCGAGACTTCCTGGTGAAACACCGCATGCAATTGCTTCGTAACCGTACCTGGTACACCCTCGCCAATAACCCGACCATCGAGTTTTACGACCGGGATTAGCTCAGCCGCCGTTCCCGTAAGAAAACACTCGTCCGCATTCCAAATTTCGTGACGCGTAAGATTGCACTCCTTAACCTTAATTCCTGCTGCTTCCGCCAAATCGATCACCGTTCCGCGGGTTATCCCACGCAAAGCCCCATTTGCCACGTCCGGCGTGTAGAGAATGCCTTTGTGAACGACGAAGATATTATCGCCGGTACACTCCGCCACGTATCCTTGATCATTCAGCATGATCGCCTCCAATGCACCCTGCTGAGCAGCTTCCATTTTAGCGAGAATATTGTTCAGGTAATTGAGCGACTTAATAGCCGGATTCAAGGCAGCCGGGCCGGAACGCCGTGTCGGAACCGTCACAATCGAAAGCCCCACGCGATAATGCTCTTCCGGATAAAGCCTTATCGTATCCGCAATGATGATGACCGACGCTCGGGGACACGTATCGGGGGATAGACCCAAATCGCCTTTGCCACGGGTCACCAGCAAACGGATATAACCGTCCTCGATATTATTGATGCGGCAAGACTCGCACACCGCCTCGGCCATTTCCTCGACCGACAAGGGAATCGTCAACATGATGTCCTTAGCCGAATACCACAAACGCTCTAAATGCTCCTCCAACCGGTAGACGCACTTCTTATAGACTCGAATCCCTTCGAAAATGCCATCCCCGTAAAGGAGCCCATGATCGAAGACCGATATCTTCGCCTCGTCTTTGTCAACGAATTCGCCATCTATAAAAATCTTCATTCCGCTTATAACTGGGAGTTCCCATCTAACTTGAAAAGCAAATTCTGACACTCAGCCTAAAACCCTCGAATTGCCACCGTCCCAGGAACCTCGAAGAACCTCGCCAACAACATCGAAATCAGCACCTCAAGGGCGTCGCACACCGCTTTCTTCAGTGATTCGCTTGCGAGAGAAAACAGCTCACTCCATTGACAAGCACGCAAAAAACTCAGGGAATCCACTAGAGAAGCATAATCCAAAACACCAAAAAGCCCATCATCCAATTATGGCTCTTAGGTAAAAAACGCCAATCGCGCTTGCGAAATGGTTAGAGTTATCGTCATTTTCAGTTACCAACACTCATATTCCCCAAACCACATTTTCCAAATGAACTTCTACAAATCCAAATTTCGCAGCTCGAAAGGTTTCACGCTTATCGAGATTCTCACCGTTATCGCCATTATTGCCATCCTTTCGGCCATTCTCGTGCCAACAGTTTCGCAGATGCAATCAACCGCGAGAAAGACCAAGGATTTGAGTAACATGAGGCAGATTATTAATGCGTCTCAAGTGTTTGCGTCTCAGAATGGTGATCTAATGCCGCAACCAGGGCATAAGATTGAGACCATTGAAGGCAAAGCTCTTCTCAAATATGTCTCAACTGGAACTGACACAAGCAAAGTTGGCCATG
>Ga0315327_10000318_pt1 | contig 23559 bp, 21 predicted proteins | sample M110032315metaG_FD_203460 | JGI IMG/M metagenome (GOLD analysis project Ga0315327, IMG submission 203460) | Ammonia-oxidizing marine archaeal communities from Monterey Bay, California, United States - M1 100m 32315 | ecosystem: Environmental > Aquatic > Marine > Coastal | place: USA: California... | reverse complement strand
ATTCTTACGGGATAATTTTTTAATAAAGGATCGACACGCATAATTAATTATTGCCTTTAGTGAGAGTTGAATAATTTAATTTTAGTGCTTGTGCATTTCTAAGCTGAGTATGAACTTCTGTAATTAGTTGCATTCGGCTTTTGTCATCTGATTTTAATGAGACAGTAATTTTTGGATCTTGAGAAATTTTATTTGCCATGACATTTCCAAGATTTTTGATATCAACAATTCTATCATTTACAGATATTAATCCATCCTTTGTAATCCACATATGGACAGTATGTCTTTTGCTTTCTAATTTCTCTATTTTTTCTGCCCTAGGCAAAACAATATCTAATCCTTCAAACTCTCTCATTACAGTGGTCACCATAAAAAATATTAATAACATAAAAATAATATCAGGAAGTGAGGAAGTAGATATTTCGCTTTTTTGTTTATTTTTTCTGTTTAATTTCATATTTAAAAACTTGGTGGATTTGCAATAGATATTTTACTTGCATTAGCTTGTTTTAATTGATCTAATACTAAAATATAATCATCATAATTAGTATTTTTATGTGTAGTAATAGAAAAAATAATATTAGGGTTTGATGATATACCTTTTGAAGCTTTAGCTTTAATTTGGCTTATTTTAATTGGGTTATCATCCATTAGCACTTTACCTTTATCATTAACTAAAATACTAATAATATTTTTTCTATTTACCTCTAATTCATTACCTTCTGCAGGTAAAATTAAGCTTATTCCTTTATCCATAGAAATAGTAGTCGTTACTAAAAAGAATACTAATAAAAGAAATGCTATGTCAGACATAGATGACGAATTAATTTCTTGCATTTCCTGTCTTCTGGGTTTAGTAAGCATAATTTATTTTTTCTTAGGTGCAGAATTTAAAAGCATTGTTGTACTTTTTTGTAAAACAACAATTTGATTATCTATGATATACATGACAGCATTTTGTAAAATTTGTAAGATTACAGCAACAACTAATCCAAATGCTGTTGTTAGCAATGCAACTGATATACCGCCTGCTACAACAGCTGGTGAAATATCGTTAGCCATTTTAATATCATTAAACGCTTGAATCATACCCCAAACAGTTCCCAAGAATCCCAGCATTGGAGCTGTTGCAATACACAATGAAATCCAAGTCATGTTTTTTTCCATCGAAGCCATTTCAATTGCACCCGATTGATCAAGAGCTTTTTCCATTGCCTCCTCGCCATCATTTGCTTTTTCTAAGGCAGACCCACATAAATTAGCAACAGGACCAACGCTTTCTGCGCATAAGTTTTTTGCAGCATCTGCGCCCGATTTTTCTAAAGTATTTGCAACATTTGCTGCAAACTCTTCATCCGATGCTAAGCCCTTAACTAAATGATATAATCTTTCACCAACAAAAACAAAGCCGATTATGAATATAAATAGGATTGGCCACATAAAACCACCCCCATCAACAAATAATTGAACCATATTAATCCTTTCTTATTTATTTTTCCCTAAAACTTCAAGTCAAATCTTATGGATTTTTTATCAAAACACAAAATAAAATTAATCTAAGAGTGATTTTGCTTTATTGATATTTTTAAGTCCTGTTAAAAATTGGTTATCTTGATTTAACAGGACGTGATAGTAATTATTTTTATCCCACAATGAACTGGCAATCTCTGCTAAAATTCGGTTTTCAATATACAACCAGTCCTTTTTAATTTCATTTGTATCTAACTCTAATTTTTCATCTTCACTTATAGCCCAAGTTATAAATGTCTCAATATCAATGATTGAGCCTTTATTTTCAACTATATATTGAATGAATTTTTTAAAAGTTTTTTCTTGAAAATTTTTATAGTTATTATCAATCATTTTTGCATATTTAAAAGTTAAGCGATTAGGGTGAGTTAGTAATTTTTGAGTTGAAGCGGTAAAATCCAACTGTTGAATACTATAAATATCAGGAGTAATTCCACCCCCTCCATATACATTCCTGCCTTTTTTTGTTTTATAAACAGGTTTTTCCGCCAACAATGAATCAGAGGCTTCTCGATTATCAGTTAATAAATTATTATAGTATTCATCAACACCATTTTCAAATTCACGCTGTATTAATCTCCCAGATGGTGTATAGTATTTTGCGACAGTAATTCTTACAGCTGAACCATCATCAAGCATAAATTGTTTTTGCACAAGACCTTTCCCAAAACTAGTTTCACCCACTACGATTCCCCTATCTAAATCTTGAAATGCCCCTGATACAATTTCACTAGCACTTGCTGATGAGCGATTTATTAAAACAATTATAGGTATTTTTTTATCTGAAAAACTTTTATTTGCATAAAACACTTCATTGGCATTATTAATTCTTCCTTTAGTGTATAGTATGGTATCATTTGAATTGACAAACATGTCTAATATAGAAATTGCTTGATCCATAAGGCCGCCACCATTATTTCGCAAATCCAATATTAAATTCTCCATTCCAGATTCCTCAAGCTTACTATATGCATCATTCACTTCTTTGAAGGTTTGTTGCGCGAAGCGATTAACTTTTATATAGCCAGTATTATCATTATATAAAAATGATGCGATAACACTATAAATAGGAATTTTATCTCTTATTAATGTTACTAAGATTGTTTCATCTAGTCCAATTCGTTGAATGGTTATATCGACAGACGATCCTCTTTCACCGCGCAGCTTTTTAAAAACTTCATCTTGTGTTATTTTATAAGCAGACTCTCCATTAATTTTTACAATTTTGTCACCTCCAACAAGCCCCGCCTTATCTGATGGAGTTCCAGGAATTGGAGATATTACAGTAATATATCCATCAAGAATTGCAAATTCAATACCAATACCTTCAAATTCACCCTGAAGACTTTCTTGCATATATTTAAAATCTTCACTATTGATATATGAAGAGTGTGGGTCGAGCTCATCTAAAAATCCATGTATTGCTCCATCGAGTGTTTTGCTAAGATCTACTTCATCGACATAATAGTTTTCTACTAATTTTATGATATATGAAAGGCTTTTTAATTTTGCCAATGTATTGCTATTACTAAATGAAACAAAAAGTAGACATGTGAAAATTGTGAGAAATATGATAATTATTTTTTTATAGTTTTTCATATACTAAAATTACATGATATTTTTTTATTTCAGAAGAGTTTGTATTTGAAAAATTTTATTGTAGTTTTGAGGTTCGTGGGGATAAAAAATTTATGAAAAATATTATCAATATCAAAGGTGCAAGGGCTAATAATTTAAATAACATTAGTCTCCAAATTCCAAGAAATCAATTTATTGTTATTACTGGTTTATCTGGTTCAGGGAAATCATCATTAGCGTTTGATACGCTGTATGCTGAAGGTCAAAGAAGATATGTAGAATCGCTATCTTCATATGCCAGACAGTTTTTAGGCATTATGGGGAAACCCGACGTAGATCAAATTGAAGGATTATCTCCAGCTATTTCAATTGAACAAAAATCTAAAAGTCGTAATCCCAGATCAACTGTTGGCACTGTGACTGAAATTTATGATTATTTGCGCTTATTGTATGCAAGAATTGGAATACAGCACTGTCCTAAATGTAAAAATAAAATTTCTAAGCAAACCGTTCAACAGATTGTTGATAATATTATTTTATTACCTAAACAGAGCAAGTTTTTTATTTTAGCTCCAGTAGTAAAAATGCAAAAAGGAACGCATAAAGAATTATTAAATAATTTTTTAAAAGAAGGATTTATGAGATGTAGGATTAATAATGAGAATATTAATTTAAATAAAATTCCCAAGTTAAATAAAAATAAAAAACATACTATTGATTTAATGATTGATAGGCTTGCTAACTCGTCAGATATTATTGAGAGGCTAACTAGCGCTGTTGAATTAGCATTAAAAATAAGCAATGGTTCGATTAAAATTTTAACTTTAGATAATGAAGAGTTCTACTATAATGCTAATTTAGCATGCATTAAGTGTAATTTAAATTTTGATGAATTAGAGCCTAGGCATTTTTCATTTAATTCTCCAGAAGGGGCATGTGATAAATGTGATGGACTTGGTACCAGCTTGTTAATAGATCCAGATAGGATTGTTTCAAATATTAATATAAGCATTAACAAGGGGTGTATTGTACCACTTGGGGAACCACCTTGGAATACATGGTTTAATAGTTCGATTTATGATATATGTAAGCAATTTCAATTTAATATTAATGATCCCTGGAGAATTATTCCAACTGAAGCAAAAAAAATTATTTTATTTGGGATAAAATCTCATTCTAAGCGTAGAAAAATAAAATTTAAAGGAGAGGTAGATGTTTTTTTTGAAGGTGTAATTCCACACCTACATCGACGCTACTTGCAAACGCAATCTGGATATATAAGAGATTGGATTGAAAAATTTATGACTAAGCAAAATTGTCAAAAATGCAATGGCCAAAGATTAAAACAAAAAAACTTGTCTGTTTTAATTAGCAAGTACAATATATCATCCATTTGTGAGTTCTCAATAGAGGAAACAATTCAATTTTTTAAAAAATTAAAACTTAAAAGTAAACATCAGGAAATTTCAAAAAGCATTATCTCTGAGATTGTGTCTAGGCTAGAATTTTTAAATGATGTTGGATTAGGATATTTAACTTTACAGCGCAGTGCAGCAACACTGTCTGGCGGAGAGTCTCAGAGAATCCGTTTAGCAACCCAGATAGGTTCAAAACTTATGGGTGTTATGTATATATTAGACGAGCCTTCTATTGGCTTACATCCAAAAGATAATGATAAGTTAATTAAAACATTAATTCATCTAAAAAATTTAGGCAATACGGTTATTGTGGTTGAACATGATGCAGAAACTATGAAATCAGCAGACTGGATTATTGACTTAGGTCCAGGGGCTGGAATACATGGTGGTAAGATTGTTTATGAGGGAACTTATAATCAAATTCTAAAGAATAAACAATCCATCACAGGGCAATATTTATCAAATTCAAAAGAAATTAATATTACTAAAAAACATAAAAGGGGTAATAATAAATTTATACTATTAAAAGGAGCTCAAGGCAATAACCTAAAAAAGATTACAGCTAAATTACCATTGAATAATTTTATTTGTGTTACTGGAGTTTCCGGCTCAGGAAAATCATCTTTAATTAATCAAACCCTATATCCTTGCTTATCTAAGCAGTATTTTTCAAGCAATATTAAACCCTTAAAATATAATAGTATTGAAGGTTTATCATATTTAGATAAAGTGATTGATATTAATCAAATGCCAATTGGGAAAACGCCTAGATCTAATCCCGCAACATATACAGGTGTATTTGGTGAAATTAGAGAATTATTATCAAATGTTTCAGAATCTAAAATTCGTGGTTATAAGGCCGGGCGTTTTTCATTTAATGTAAAAGGAGGAAGGTGTGAAGCTTGTCAGGGCATGGGACTAGTAAAAGTTGAAATGCATTTTTTACCTGATATGTATATTAAATGTGATCAATGTAATGGTAAAAGATTTAATAGAGAAACATTACAAATTAAATATAGTGGGAAAAATGTTAATGAAATTTTAGAAATGTCTGTTGAACAGGCAATCAATTTTTATAAAAATCATAAAACAATATTAAGAAAGCTAAATGCATTATTTGATGTTGGGCTTGGTTATATAAAACTTGGTCAACAGGCAACTAGTTTATCTGGTGGAGAATCACAACGAATAAAATTAGCTAAAGAATTATCTAAAGTTAATACTGGAAAAACGATATATATTTTAGATGAACCAACAACAGGTCTTCATTTTCAAGATATTCAACTTTTATTAACAGTGTTGCATGATTTAACAGATAAAGGTAATACTGTAATTGTTATTGAGCATAATTTAGATGTCATTAAAACAGCCGATTGGATTATTGATTTAGGGCCTGAGGGCGGGGCAAAAGGAGGTCAAATTATTGCTGAGGGTCCCCCCGAAAAATTAATTAAAAACTCCAATTCATATACAGGAAAATTTTTAAAAAATAATTTATAATGATTGATAAACGAATATACTCTCCAGATTGGCCAGATTTAAATGATTATAATCAAGTAATTCAAAAAATCAATCAATATCCATCACTAGTTTATCCTGATGAAATTATTAGATTGAAAAAGAACCTTAAACACGTTGCCAAAGGAAATCAATTTGTTATTCAAGGTGGTGATTGCGCGGAAACATTTAATGATTTTAATACTGGGCACATTAAAAGTAAGTTGAAAATTTTACTTCAAATGTCTGCTATTATTGAGTTTACATCTAACATGAAGGTCCTTAATATTGGTCGTATTGCTGGTCAATATTTTAAGCCCAGATCTAACCTAACTGAAACACGTGGAGAAATTGTGTTACCAGCATATCAAGGAGATGGAATTAATTGTATTGATTTTCTTGATTCTAAGAGAATTCCTGATCCTAATAACCTTATAAAAGCATATCATCATTCTGCAGCAACAATGAATCTGATTCGCACATTAATTATGACAGGATTTACTAAAATTGAAAATGTTTCATTGTGGAATCGAGATTTAATTACCAAATCTAAGCTTGGGATTAAATATAATAAAATTGTTAAAGAAATCGAAGGAGCTTTAGATTTTGTTATGGCCTCTTCTGATGTTAAAAACAAAGATAACTATTTAAATAATTTATATACGTCGCATGAATCATTGCTTTTAGATTATGAAAAAGTATTTATTAAAAATTATAAAGATTATCAATTTTGTTGCTCTAGCCATATGGTTTGGGTAGGCGATAGAACAAGATTGATTAATGGGGATCATTTAAAATTTGTTTCTAAATTAGATAATCCCATTGGGATTAAAATTGGTCCTGGTATTTCAATAGATGATATAAACAAAATTTGTACAACAGTAAATCCTAATAATGAAAAAGGTAAATTAATTTTTATCATTAGGTTAGGTGAAAAAAATATTGAAAAAATCCTTCCAAAAATTATTGAAAAAGTAAAATATTATGGGCATGAAATTATTTGGTTTTGTGATCCAATGCATGGCAATACAGTAAAATCAAAAAATGGATATAAAACAAGACACTTTAAAACAATTATTAATGAATTGGAATCATTTTTTAATATTCATAATAGTGAAAAAACAATTCCTGGCGGAGTACATATTGAATTAACTGGGAAAAATGTGACGGAATGTTTAGGTGGCATTAATGATATACAGGATAAAGATTTAGATCTGCGATATGAAACTGCGTGTGATCCAAGATTAAATAATGAGCAAAGCCTAGAAATAGCATTTTTAATATCAAAATTAATTAAACAAAGGAAAAATAATGGGGAATGAAAAAGTTCATATTAAAGGTTATGGTGATGATTTAGCAGTTAATAATGTCAGAGTGGGAGATTTATCTCCAAATGATCATGAGCAGATTGAAAAAAAACATGGAGGAAATAATTATAGTCCTTTAGAAGGTGTTGTTGTATCTCATGTGAAAGATTCATCCACATTAATTTGTAGAAAACCAGGAGAAACAGATATTGAAAAGTATGTAGAATCAGAACTTTTAGATGGCCTGTGTTGTTATTCAGCTGTGAATCAGGGTCAATTAAATCAAACAATTGTTGATGCTGTTATACATCATTTATCAGAAGAAAAATTACCAACTGTTCCTAGGTCTATTCGCCATAAATATATGAGTGCGTTTTTATTAGCTGTTTCATCTTTTACAAACATGGATAGAGTTGTACCAAAAGTTGCAGGAGTTGAATCATGGGAACTTACATTTAAATTATGTAGAAGATGGGGCTATGATGTTAAAAAAATACCTCAAGATAAAGCTATTATTGTTGGTGCAACAGGAAACTTTCATGGGAGATCTGTGGCTGCTGTTTCTATGTCAGATGATCCAGATGCAAAAAAATCATTTGGACCATTTGTACCAGGAATTGAGCTGGTTCCATTTAATAATTTAGAAGCCTTAGAAGAATTGTTTGATAAAAAAGGAGAGTACATAGCCGCGTATTCTGTTGAGCCTATACAAGGTGAGGCAGGAGTAATTGTTCCAGATGAAAATTATTGGCCTGAAGTATCAAAATTATGTAAGAAGCATAATATTTTATTAGCATTTGATGAAGTTCAAACTGGATATGGAAGAACAGGTAAAAATTTTGCTCACCAACTATATAATGTAAAACCAGATTTAATGGGGTGTGGAAAAGCAACAGGTGGGGGTATTTTGCCTATATCTTTTGTTGCAGGAAGAGATGATGTTATAGGAACCTTAACCCCAGGATCTGAAGGCTCAACATTTGGGGGATATCCTCTTGCTTCTGTTGTAGGTGTTTATGCAATTAAAGCATTAGTTGAACAGAATTTAGCTGACAATGCTTTAGTTAGAGGACAGCAATTAATGGATGGATTAAATATAATTAAAAATGATTTTCCTGACAAAATTAAAGAAGTTAGAGGCAAAGGATTGTTAACAGCATTCGAAATGTTTGATGAACCAAATTTAGATGGTCATCATATTTCGGTTGATTTGTTAAATCAGGGTATATATGCTAAGGAAACGCATCATACAACCATTAGATTAGCACCAGCTTTAACAATTAACGAATCACAAGTGAATAGTTTGCTTGATGGTGTAAGAACTGTTGTCAAAGAATTATAATAGACTTTAATCATAGAAATTGTTTAATTTATAATAATGTTCCGATATCTATATATTATTTTAATATTATTTTTATTTTCCTGTAAAAGTGATGGTGAGCTCTCTATGGAAAGAGGTATTCATTATTATGATTGGAAAATGTATAATGAAGCAATTTTAGAATTTAATAAATCAAAATTTCATTATATGTCTAAAAGTAATAAATCATATGAAGATATTAAGCTTTTAGCTCAAACTCATTATAATCTTGCAATTACATATTCAAAATTAGGGATGTTTGAAAAAGCATTATCAGATGCAAATTATGCTTTTAATTTAATTCCCAATAAAGAATATCGTGAAATTATAGGTTTGATTCGAAAAGAAATAAAATAATAATTATTAATTAGTTAAATTTTCACCACCATCAACCTTAATTGTATTCCCAGTAATCCAGCTCGTATTATGTAAACAGAGCATAACAACAGCATTTGCAATATCTTTGGGTATGGTTAATCTTTTATGTGGATTTAGTTTTAAGGTTCTATCAATCATAGATTGAAAGCCGGGGATTTTTTCTAATGCTGCTGTTATTGTTACGCCAGCCTCAAGAGAATTGCAGGCAATTTTGAATGGTGCAAGTTCAAGAGCTAGCTGTCTTGTTGCTGATTCTAAAGAAGACTTAGCTAACGATACAGCACCATAATTTTTCCATTGTTTATTACCTCCAGCACTGGTCATGGATATAATTTGAGAATTTTCATTGAGAAGTTTATTATTAAATAAATCTTGAGTCCAATAAATTAATGAATGAGACATGACATCAGTTGTCATTTCAATTTGTTTTTGTTTTAATTGGTTTGTTGGATCTTTATCAATCATTGGTTTCAAGGTTCCAAATGCTAATGAATGAATAAAGGCTTTAACATTAATGTTTTTAATTGATTGAAGCTCTTTCATTGCATCCAATCTATTAGATTCACTAGCAGCATTCATTTTTTTATAAATAACTTTTACGCCATATGATTTAATTTCATCTTCTAATTCTTTAATATAGTCTTTTGGTTTTCTTAAATAAACACCAAAAATATTTATTTTATTTTTTGCTAATTCTATTGCACATTCTCGTCCTATACCGCTTGATGCACCTAAAATAACTGCCCAATTATTCATCTGATATTCCTCATATATTATATTATTAAATTAAACATTATATACTAACTATAAAATAGTAGACTGTTTTAAATTAAAGAAACAAAATTGGATAAATTTATGAAAGTTGGGATAATAGGATTACCTAATGTTGGAAAATCAACAATTTTTAATGCATTAACTAATGCTAAAATTCCTGCTAATAATTATCCATTTTGTACGATTGATCCCAATGTTGGTTCTGTACTTATTCAGGATAAACGATTAAATATTATCAACAAGTATATCCCAACAGATAAAATTATTCCAACTTCAATTGAATTTGTTGATATTGCGGGCCTAGTAAAAGGCGCAAGTCAAGGAGAAGGTTTAGGCAATCAATTTTTATCACATATTAGAAATGTTGATATTGTTGTACATGTTGTAAGATGTTTTGAAAATGATGACATTACTCATGTTGAAGGCGATATTAATCCTATGCGAGACATTGGAATTATTGAAACGGAATTAATTATTAAAGATTTAGATTCTGTCGAAAAACAGATAAATAAAAAACAAAAACTTGTAAAATCAGGAGATAAGCAAGCAAAGCTTGAGTTAGATGTTTTAAATAGAATTTATTCCTCTTTAAATGATGGAGTAATGGTTAAAAGTGTTTCATTTAATGAACCAGAAAATGAATTTGTTTCATCTTTATTCTTGTTAACTAAAAAACCTGTTATTTATTTATCTAATGTAGATGAAGATAATATTGGAAAATCCGAGGATGCTTTTTCTAATGATGTTAATAAGTTTTCTAAAGAGAATAATGCTGAATCTTTGAGATTATGTGGAAATATAGAAATGGAAATATCCAATCTGCATTTGGAAGAACAGCAAGATTTCCTATCGATTTATAATTTAAAATCCTCAGGACTTGATCAATTAATTTTATCTTGTTATAGTTTACTGGGTTTAGAAACATTTTTTACAGCAGGACAACAAGAGATTAAAGCTTGGACTATTAAAAAAGGATCCACAGCACCAGAGTCAGCTGGGGTAATACATACAGATTTTCAAAGAGGTTTTATTAAAGCAGAAATTTATACTGTGCAAGATTTAGAACAATATCAATCTGAAAACGAAATTAAGAGTGCTGGAAAAATACGTCAAGAAGGTAAAGAATATATTGTTAAAGATGGAGATATAATATTTTTTAAATTTAATGTTTAGTTATAAAATTTAAAATTTTATTGAATATTTTTTTCTGATCTTCATTGTCATCAAATAAATTATGATGTGCATTTTCAACAAAGAATTTCTCTTTAATGGTTGATTGTGTTTTATTGTAAACCAGGTTAACATTTTCTTTCAAAGACATTTTGTCTGCTCCAGAATGAATAATGAGTAATGGACTTGTAACCTTTGGTAATTTTTTTATAATCATATTAGTTAATTTTCTCATTTCATTTAGTGCAATTAAAGGGTAGGATGTATATCCATAATATTTTCTAGTTGTATCATTATTAATTCCTTTTTTTGAAAATTTTATAATTTTACATAAGAATGGAATAAGTGCATGAATGGTAAATGGATTATTAAATTTTAATACTGTACCACCAACAACGCATCCATTTATTGGAAACATAGACGATAAATAAAGAGCTAAATCTGCTCCCATACTACACCCTATAACATATGTTTTTTTTGACATAGAAATTAAATTCGCAAGATCTTGCGTAACATGTTCAAGCCACATTTGATATTTAATTCTATTACATTCTTCTGCGGTTGTTCCATGACCAGGTAAATTATTTGCAATAGTATGAAAGCCCTTATCTCCAAGGAATTGAGCCAATTCTTTTACCTCATAAGTCGTATTCGAAAAGCCATGGATAATATATATCCCGATTTCACTCGATTTATTAAATTCATAATTGTTGGTATCAAACCGAATCATATTTTTTGATTATAGTTCATGTACGCTTTACTTTTTTTCATATTTGGTATATGATGTAATATATAATGAAAAAAATATTTATTGATATTATTTAATGAATATTCATCTAATTTGAAGAGTTGATTAATTTTATTAATATGTGTATTAAAAAACTCATTAATTAATTGAATTGAATCATAGTTTATTTTTGTTTTACTATTGGTACATTTTGAGCACTCTAATTGTCCCGATGTATGGTTTAAAAATCCCGTGTTTAAAATTTGATTACAATTATAGCATTTTTTAATCAATGGTTTATATCCAAGATATATTAATAGCTGAATATTGAAAAAAATAAAATAATAAATTATATTAGTAGAATTAGATGAGTTTATTTTTTCTAAACTTCTATTAATTAAGCGAAAGATAATATCACAAGGATTATCTTCTATGCTAGAGTAGTTAATTATATCGAGCATTACAGAGCTTAATAAAATTTTATCATAGCTATTTGCAATATTATCATATTTCTGAACGATAGACGCTTCTTTATAGGTTTGGATATTTCTCTTAGATTTATAATAGTAGATTAAATGAATATGATTTAATGGCTGTAGAATTGCACCATTTAAATTTTTTAATTTTCTTACACCTTTTGCAATAATGCTTAATTTGCCGTAGTCTTTTGAGTATAAATTACAAATGAGGCTAGAGTCACTAAATTTTGTATTATTTAAAACGATTGCATCTGTAGAACAAATCACTCTTAATACGCTTTTGCAAACACAACACTATATTTTGCAGGTTCTTGAGTATAAATACATTTTAAATTCTTTTTTTGTTCCAATGGAATACATCGTATTGTTGCATTTGTATCTTTTTTAATTTTTGATTCTGTATCTTTCGTACCATCCCAACCACACTCAATAAACCCACCTGATTTAATGATTTTTTTAAACTCAGTATAATTATCTGTTTGGAAAGTATTTTTCTTTTTAAAAGCTAAGGCTTCATTATATAAAGATAACTGTATCTCTTCTAATTTCTTAATAAGAAATGGGTTAGCTTCATTTATTTTTATTGTTGATTTTTCATTATTATCACGCTGAGCAATTGTTAATACTTGATCATTTAAATCGCGCATACCTATTTCTATTCTTAATGGAACACCCTTCATTTCCCACTCATTAAACTTAAAGCCTGGGGATAGTTTGTCTCTTTTATCAAAATAACATGATACTTGATTTTTCCCCATGTGATCTAAAATTGATTGAACATACGTTTTAATTTTATTTAAATCATCTTCTGATTTATAAATTGGAACAATAACAATTTGTATGGGAGCAATTTTTGGAGGAAGTCGTAATCCCTTGTCATCTCCATGTACCATAATTAGTGCACCAATTAAGCGCGTGCTCACTCCCCAGCTTGTTGCGTAGACATGTTTTTCCTTATTGTCTATATCTTGAAATTTTACATTAAATGCTTTTGAAAAATTTTGCCCTAGATAATGTGATGTTCCAGCTTGCAATGCCTTTTTATCGCCCATCATAGCTTCAATAGAAAAAGTTTCAACAGCTCCAGCAAATTTTTCACTATCAGATTTTTTCCCTACAGTTAAAGGAATCCCCATATAATTTTCTACTACATCTTGATATATATCTAAAATCTTATGTGTTTCTTCAATAGCTTCTTTTTCAGTTGCATGTGCTGTATGACCTTCTTGCCATAAGAATTCACTTGTTCTCAAGAATAGCCGCGTTCTCATTTCCCATCTTACAACATTGGCCCATTGATTAATTAATATAGGTAAATCTCGATATGATTTTATCCATTTTTGATACATTGACCATATAATAGTTTCACTAGTTGGTCTAACAATTACTTCTTCATCTAATTTAGATTTTGGATCAGGCTCTAAAGAACCTTCCTCATTTACTTTTAATCTAGAGTGAGTTACAATTGCACATTCTTTTGCAAACCCTTCAACGTGTTCTGCCTCTTTATTTAAATATGATTTAGGTATAAATAATGGAAAATATGCATTTGTATGATTTGTTTTTTTAAATTCATTATCAAAAATGCTCTTAATATTTTCCCAAATTTTAAAACCATAAGGTCTAATAATCATTGTTCCTTTTACTGGGCCATAATCAGCGAGCTCTGCCTTAGTAATAATATCAGTATACCATTTTGCATAATCTTTACTTTTAGGAGTGACACTTTTTGACATTCATTAATCCTTTAATATTTCTTTAAATTTTTTTACTACAAAATTGATATCATTCTTTTTAAATCCAGAATGTGTAACAAGTCTAAATTTACTATTTCCTTTGTAATCAATTTTGATATTATTTTTTTCTAATTCATTTAATAATTGCATGTTTGAAATTTTATTATGTCTATTATAAATAAAAATAATATTAGTATAGACTTGGTCTGGATTAATTGCAAGAGTATTTATTTTATGTAATTCATATGCCAGCTCCTTTGCATTTGAATGATCATCTGAAATTCGATTTACCATATTATCTAAACTAAATATTCCTCCTGCGGCGATTAAACCAGCTTGTCTCATTCCACCACCAAGCGCTTTTCTCATATGTTTTGCTTTTAATATAAAATCTTTATCTCCTAGAATAACTGAACCAACTGGAGCAGACAATCCTTTAGATAAGCAACATGAAATAGTATCACAATCTTTTGTCAGTTCCTCAACTGATTTATTAAGAGCAATAGCTGCATTAAATATTCGTGCTCCATCTAAATGAATAGACAGATTATGCTTATTGGCAATTTTTTTTACATCAGTAAAATAATCAGTATCGACTGGTGAACCATAACAAGCATTATGTGTATTTTCTAGACAAATTAATTTAGTTTTTGGAAAATGATCATTCCCAAGAGCTCGAATACTTGTTTTAATATCATTGATATTAATTGTTCCATCATCATTATTCTTTAGTTGGTGGGAGTGAATTCCACCAAAAGCAGAAATTCCCCCAGCTTCATAATAAAAAATATGAGATTTATCACCTAATATAACTTCATCTCCACGATTACAGTGTGTGAGAACTGAAATTAGATTTGCCATTGTTCCAGAAGGAACAAACAATGCAGCTTCTTTATTAAATATTTGAGCAATTTTTTTTTGCAATGAATTTACAGAAGGGTCTTCACCATAAACATCATCTCCCAAAGGAGAGTCAATGATAAATTTTTTCATATCATTTGAGGGTAATGTAACTGTATCGCTTCTTAAATCAATCATATTTAAAATATTAATTAGTAGAATAAATTAATTAATATTAATTGATAAAACATTAAATTTATGATATGAATTCAATTAATCTTATTAATGGTAACATCATTACATTAAATGAAAAACACCCTAGGATAAAATCATTATCAATTAATAATGGTAAAATATCATTGATTAATGATATTAATAAAAAATTTGATACAATTGATTTAAAGGGAGCAACAGTTATTCCAGGTTTTATAGATTCTCATTTCCATTTAAAAAATTTTGGTAAAAGACTTAATTTATTAGATTTAAAAAATATTAAATCATTAGATGAAATAATTAATCTAATTAAAATGTATGCAAAAACCAAGAATCATAATGATTGGATATTAGGATTTGGATGGGACCAAAATTTATGGAGAGACAAATCATTTCCACAATCAAACTATTTAGATAATTTAAATATTCAACAATCAATTTATTTAACAAGAATTGATGGTCATGCTGCCTGGGTAAATTCTATGGCTATTAAAAAAATAAATAAAACGGTTAATGAACTAAACCAAATTGATGGAGGTCAAGTAATTAATGATTGTGTAGTAATTGATAATTCTATGAATCCATTTAAATCTTTTCTGCCAAAAGAAAATCAAGAAAATGTTAAAGATTGGATTTTATTAGCTGCAAAAAAAGCAACACAAATGGGCATAACAACAGTGCATGATGCATGGCAAGATAAAACTATTATTGATGCAATTAAAGAATTGATTGATGAAGATAAATTCCCAATCCGTTGTTATGGAATGCTAGCTAGTAACAATCATAATTTATTAAATCATTATTTTAAAAATGGACATTATAAAAATGAATATTTAACTATTAGATCTGTAAAAGCATTTATTGATGGAGCACTAGGAAGTCGAGGTGCTGCTTTACACGAGCCTTATCGTGATGATCCAAATAATTGTGGTTTAATTTTAATTAGTAAAGAAGAATTTAGAGAATTAGCAATTTTATGTTATAAATATAATTTTCAACTTAATACACATGCTATTGGCGATAGAGGTAATACATATGTATTAGATCATTATGCATCAGCCGTAGGTAAAAATAATGATAGAAGATGGAGAATTGAACATGCTCAAATGGTTTCAGATAGTGATATAATGAAATTTAAGAAATATAATATATTGCCTTCCATGCAGCCATCTCATTGTACCAGTGATATGCATTGGTTACCTGATAGATTAGGAAATCATCGTTTAAAATTAATTTCAAGATGGCAATCTTTTATTAATTTAGGAGTGAAAATTCCAGGGGGTTCTGATTGTCCTATAGAAACAGGAAATCCATTGTTTGAATTTTATGCCGCTGTTACAAGACAAAATCATAGATTATTGCCTGCGGGGGGGTTTCAGCCTCAAGAAAAAATTCACTCTAAAGACGCATTAAATATGTTCACAAAATGGGGAGCATATGGTAGCTTTAATGAAAACAAACAAGGACAAATCACCAAAGGTTATAATGGAGATTTAACGGTTATCTCAGATGATATATTATCAATACAGTCTAAAAATATTTTAGAGGTTGAAATTTTATATACCATTGTAAATGGTAAAATAGTTTATCAAAAATAATTATTAATTATTAATATTTAGAGTATCTAAAAAATTATCATTAATATTTGTGTGATCTAGCATTTTACCTTCTTTTAATTCAAAAATTCTAGTAGCAAGTGATGATATAAATTCTCTATCGTGACTGGAGAAGATAAGCGTTCCTTCATATTGACTTAATGCAGAATTAAGAGATTCTATAGATTCGATATCTAGGTGATTAGTTGGTTCATCCATAACAATAATATTTGGATTTTGTAAAATTAATTTTCCAAATAACATTCGTCTTTTTTCACCACCGGATAATATTTTTATAGATTTATTAATATCATCTTTAGAAAATAATAATCTTCCTAGTATGGATCTTATTTTTTGTTCACTCTCAATAGTATCTGTCCATTGACTCATCCAATCTATTAGAGTTAATTCCGAATCAATATTCTCATCTTCATCTTGTGCAAAAAAACCAATATTAGCATTTAATGACCAATTGATTTTTCCAGAATCTTTTTTTTGTTTATTTACAATACAATTTAATAAAGTAGATTTTCCTATTCCATTTGAACCTAAAACTGCTATGCGTTCTCCAACTTCTACTGAGAAATTAATTTTATTTAAAACTGTTAAATCATCGTATTTTTTTGATAAATTTTTTACATCTAGAACATCGCTATAAATTTTTTTATTTTGTTTAAAACGAATAAAAGGATAAACGCGGCTTGATTTTGCGATATCTTCTAATTTTATTTTATCAATGAGATTAGCACGTGATGTTGCTTGTTTAGCCTTTGAGGCATTCGCAGAAAATCGTCTTACAAATGATTTAAGCTCATCAATTTGAGCTTTTTTCTTTTTATTTTCGTCAAATAATTTCTGTCTAGCCTGGGTTGCTGCAATCATAAACTCATCATAATTACCAGGATATAAACGAATTTCTCCATAATCTAAATCTGCTATATGAGAACAAATATTATTAAGAAATTTTCTATCATGTGATATTATAATCATGGTACTATTGCTTTTCTTAAGAATACTTTCTAACCAACCAATAGTTCCTAAATCTAAGTTATTTGTTGGCTCATCAAGTAATAATATATCAGGGTTACCAAATAATGCTTGTGCGAGCAAGACTCTTAATTTTAATCCAGGCGCAAGTGAGTTCATTTTTTTTTCATGAAATTCTAATGAAATACCCAGTCCTATTAATAATTTATTTGCATCAACTTCTGCTGTATAACCTCCCAAATCAGAAAATTGAATTTCTAAATCAGCGACCTTAATACTTTCTTTTTCGCTCATCTTACTAAGATTATAAATTCTTTCACGTTCTTCCTTAATATCCCATAATTTTTTATATCCCATTATCACGCAGTCTATAACTTGTATTTTTTCATAAGCATATTGATTTTGTTTTAATGTTGCAACTCTTTGATTCGAGTCAATTTTTATACTCCCTGATGATGACTCTATATCGCCCGATAATATTTTCATAAAAGTCGACTTTCCTGAACCATTTGCACCAATAAGACCATATTTATTTCCTTTTGAAAAAGTAATATTAATACCTTCAAATAAAGGTGATGAACCAAATTGTTTTGAAATATTATTAGTTGTTATCATATTTTATTTGTTGGAGTATATAAGGATCTATATAAAATGAATTAATACATTAATAATTATTTTTTATTAAATACAGATATTCTGTTTTTAGCTCTTTGAAGAGATTGATTTGCTCTTTCAAAATTTTGTGCTTTATCACCTAAGCGTTCTTTAGCTTTTTTAAAGGATTCTTCAGCTCGTTTTTTATCAATATTCTTTGATTCTTCAAATGTTTCTAAAAGTAATTGGACACCTTTGGACTGTATATCCGTAAAGCCACCACTAGTTGAAAAATATAATATTTTTCCATCAAAATTAATTTTTATTTCACCAATATCTAAAGCAATAATTGCATTTGCATGATTTGCTTCTATTCCAATTAATCCATCTAAACCAGGAATTCTTAAATATGAAATATTTTCAAATGTATGCGTACTTGTTGGTGTAATAATATCTAGATGAAATGTATTCATTATTTTTTCATTGCTTTAGCTTTATCAAATACTTCATCAATTGTGCCAACATACATAAATGCATTTTCTGGTAATTCATCACAATCACCTTTGAGAATTGCTTCAAATCCAGCGATTGTATCTTCTAATGAAACATATCTTCCTGGTGTTCCAGTAAATTGTTCTGCAACAAAAAATGGTTGTGATAAGAATTTTTGCATTCTTCTAGCTCTATGAACTGTTTGTTTATCTTCATCTGACAATTCATCCATACCTAAAATTGCAATAATATCTTTTAGCTCATTATAGTTTTGTAGAATTTTTTGTACAGATCTAGCTGTATCATAATGCCTGTCACCAATTACTCTGGGGTCTAGAATTCTTGATGATGATGCTAATGGATCAACCGCTGGATATATACCCAGTTCAGCAATTTTTCTTTCAAGCACAGATGTTGCATCTAAGTGAGCAAATGCAGTAGCTGGAGCAGGATCAGTTAAATCATCAGCAGGTACGTATACTGCTTGAACTGATGTTACAGAACCATTTTTTGTTGATGTAATACGTTCTTGTAAATCACCCATTTCTGTACCAAGAGTTGGCTGATATCCAACTGCAGAAGGCATACGACCTAAAAGCGCTGATACTTCAGAACCTGCTTGAGTAAACCTGAAAATATTATCAACAAATAAAAGAACATCTTTTCCCTCTTCATCTCTAAAGTATTCTGCCATTGATAATGCACTTAAGGCAACCCTCAGTCTTGCTCCAGGCGGCTCACTCATTTGACCAAATACCATAGCAGTTTTATCAATAACACCTGATTCAGTCATTTCTCTATATAAATCATTTCCTTCTCTGGTTCTTTCGCCAACACCTGCAAACACGGAATAACCACCATGTTCAGTAGCAATATTTCTTATTAATTCTTGAATTAATACTGTTTTTCCAACACCTGCACCACCAAAAAGTCCAGTTTTTCCTCCTTTAGTGTAAGGCTCCATTAAATCAACAACTTTAATTCCAGTAACTAATACTTCAGCTTCCGTAGTAAGATCTTCGTGTTTAGGCGCAGGCCTGTGGATAGGATATCTTTTGTTGCTAGAAATTTTATCTTTACCATCAATAGTATTACCTATAACATCAAAAAGTCTACCAAGTACATTCTCACCAACAGGAACAGAAATTGGCTCTCCTAAATCTTTTACGGCATGTCCTCTTACTAAACCATCAGTTGTATCCATAGCAACTGTTCTTACGGTTGACTCTCCCAAATGCTGAGCAACTTCTAGTATAAGATTGTCAGTATCATTTCTTTCAATTTCAAGAGCATTTAAAATTGCTGGAAGATTTCCATCAGGAAACTCCACATCAACAACAGCCCCCATAATTTGTGATATTTTACCCTGCATAATAGTATAGTTCCTTTCTTTAATTTGATAAAGCTTCTGCACCACCTACAATTTCAAGCATTTCTGTAGTAATAGCAGTTTGTCTAGCTTTGTTAAATTCTAAATTTAATTCACTAATCATTTCTTTTGCATTTTCAGTTGCATTTTCCATTGCAAGCATTCTAGCAGCCTGCTCACTTGCAAATGATTCTAATAAAAATTGCCATATTTGAGTATTAAAATATTTTGGTACAAGTGATTTAATAATTTCAATTTTTGATGGTTCATAAATAATGTCTGTTATCAATGATTGTTCTTCGTTTTTTTCAAATTCAATTGGTAAAATTTGATTCGTCAATACTTCTTGTGAACCTGCATTTTTAAAATAGTTGTAAATAACATCTACTTTATCAACTTTATTATTTAAAAAATATCCTATAATATTTTGGCCAACATTAATTGCTTTATTATAGTTTAAATCAATCCATAAATCTTCATAATATTTTTCAACATCAAAGTTACGTTTTGAAAAATATTCAAACCCTTTTTTACCAATACAAAATAATAAAGCATTCTCTTTTCCTACTGCATTAATTGCATTTTCAGTTTTTTTAATTACATTAGAATTAAAAGATCCAGCTAATCCCCTATCAGCTGTGATAACAATAAAACCATATTTAGTCGTTGTTTTTGGTTTATTTAAAAGGGGTAATAAAGCATTACCTACATCATCCACAAGATTGCTTATCAAGTCTTTAATTCTATTAGAATATGGTCGTCCCTTTTCCATATTTTCTTGGGATTTTCTAAGCTTAGCTGCAGCTACCATTTTCATAGCTTTTGTAACTTTTTGAATACTTGTTACAGATTTAATTTGTGATCTTATATTCTTTAAATTGGCCATTAGCTATTAAATGTTTTTGTAAATGAATCTAATGTGCTTTGTAGTTCTTTTTCATTTGAATCATCAAGCTTACCTGATGAAGCAATATTATTAAGCATATCTTGATTATTTGCTGCTAGATATTCGACTAGTTCTTTTTCATATTGATTAATATTTTCAATTCCGACATTATCTAGATAACCATTAACCCCGGCATATAAAATAGAAATTTGATTAGCAACTGACATGGGAACATATTGGTTTTGTTTTAAAATCTCAACCATTATTTTACCACGATTCAATTGTTGCAATGTTGATTCATCTAAATCAGAACCAAACTTAGCAAAAGCTTCAAGTTCTCTAAATTGAGCTAAGTCAAGTCTTAAGGTTCCTGCAATAGATTTCATTGCTTTTGTTTGTGCTGCACCACCAACTCTAGATACAGATATTCCAACATCAACAGCAGGTCTAACTCCAGCATTAAATATATCAGAATCTAAGAATATTTGTCCATCTGTAATTGAGATTACATTTGTTGGTATGTATGCAGAGACATCACCTTCTTGTGTTTCTATAACAGGTAAAGCTGTTAACGATCCACCGCCTAAATCTTCACTAAGTTTACTAGATCTTTCTAGCAGTCTGCTATGTAAATAGAAAACATCTCCAGGATATGCTTCTCTTCCAGGAGGTCTTCTTAATAAAAGAGACATTTGTCTGTATGCACTTGCCTGTTTTGTTAAATCATCATATACAATTAGAGCATGTTTACTATTATCTCTAAAATATTCACCCATTGATGCGCCTGCATAGGGAGCAATATATTGCATTGGCGCTGGGTCAGATGCATTAGCTGTAACAACAATTGTATATTCCATAGCATCAGCTTTTTCTAGTTCATTTACAACCCTTGCAACTGTTGATGCTTTCTGGCCTATAGCTACATAAATACAATATACAGGATTTCCTGCTTTAAAAGCATCTCGTTGATTTATAATTGTATCAATAGCAATAGCAGTTTTTCCGGTTTGCCTATCACCAATAATAAGCTCTCTCTGGCCTCTCCCAATTGGGATCATACTATCAATACTTTTTAATCCAGTTTGTAATGGTTCAACAACAGGCTGACGTTGCATTACACCTAAAGCTTTGCGTTCAATTTGATAAGACTTTTTAGCATTTATAGTCCCCTTACCATCTAGCGGTTGTCCTAATGGATTTACAACTCTTCCTAATAATTCTTCTCCAACTGGGACTTCAACAATTTTACCTGTTCTTTTAGCAGTATCACCTTCTTTTACTAAGCTAGAGTTTCCAAATAATACAATTCCCACATTATCTGTTTCAAGATTAAGGGCCATACCAAAAACATTATTTGGTAACTCAACTAGCTCCGAGCTCATTATGTTTTCTAATCCGCTAACTCTTGCAACACCATCACCAACATATGTTATTTCACCAACTTCAGAAACATCAATGTCAACATTGTGGTTTTGTAATTGTTCTTTTAATAAAGATACTATTTCATCTGTTTTAAAATCCATTATTACTCCTGATTACATATTATGTAAAGTTTTTTTTAATTGATTTATTTGATAACTTACAGAATTATCAAATATGTTGTTTCCAACTCGTAATTTCATTCCACCAATGATATTCGGATCAGTAATATTATTTACTGAAGGAGAATTATTTAATATTCCATCTATTTTCTGTGAAAGAGAATTTAATTCTTCGTCACTTAACTTGGTTGCTGTAATAATATCTACGTTATTAACACCTAAGTGATGTTCACTTAAATGATTAAATTTTGATATAATATTTAATAAATCATTTGAGTGATTATTATTTATAATAATAGTTAAAAATTCTAACGTTAATGGACTTAGCATATTTAATGCATTATGTATTATGTCACTTTTTTTATTTAAATCAATCTTCTTTGTAATAAATATTAATCTAAAAGTAGAAGTCTTTTTAAATAAATAAGCAACCATTTGCAATTCTTTTTTAACTGTTAAAACAATATTTGCTTTTACAGAAACATTAAGAAGTGTTTTTGCATATTTGTGACTGTTATACATTATTAATTAGCTCGTTTAAATTCATCAACTGTTTCTTCAATCATTTTTTTATTATCATCATCATTTAAATTACGTTTTATAACTTTTTCAGATGCTTCTAGTGCAATATCAACAACAGTACTTTTAATTTCATTTAAAGCTTTTTGCTTTTCAGCGTCAATTTGTTCCTTAGCTTTATTAAGCATGTTATCGTATTGCTCTTTTCCATCTGTTTCAAGTTTTTGTTTTAATTTATCTCCAGCTTCTCTTGCCTTGCTTACTATTTCTTGAGCTTCGTTTCTTGCCTTTTGTAATACTTTTTCATTTTTTTCAGCTTGAACCTCAGCTTCTGCGGTCACTTTTTCAGCTTTTGATAAAGACGCTTCAATTTGCTTTGCGCGTGCATCTAAGGCATCCATTAGTGGTCCCCAGGCCTTCCATTTTAGAACAAAAAGCAATACAAAAAAAGTTACAATTGTCCATAATGTTAAGCCTGTATTAGGCATAAGCCAATCATTAATCCAGCTTCCACCTCCAGTATCACCTGCAAAAAGATTATTGAATATAGCGATATAAATAAAATATTT
>Ga0315327_10000310_pt1 | contig 23705 bp, 10 predicted proteins | sample M110032315metaG_FD_203460 | JGI IMG/M metagenome (GOLD analysis project Ga0315327, IMG submission 203460) | Ammonia-oxidizing marine archaeal communities from Monterey Bay, California, United States - M1 100m 32315 | ecosystem: Environmental > Aquatic > Marine > Coastal | place: USA: California... | reverse complement strand
ACCGAGCGTCATATTGCCACCAAGGTCCATTTCTACCAGACCAGCGGTGAGCTCCCAGTAGATGTCGTGGGCAGCGGCTGCGCCGCTCTCGTTGTAGTATGCCGCAACACCCAGGGAGATTCCTCCTACAGAGGTACCCAGGGAAACATAGGGCTCAAGGTCGTCACCGCCGCCAGCACCCCCGAAGTAGGAGTAGTTGGTGACTCCAAGCGTCAGGTCCAGATTGTCGCTGAGCGACTTGGACGCCGACATATGGATGTCCAACTCATTGCCACCCTCATAGGAAGCGAGCCAGAGGCCAGCCGCCCAGTCGAAATTGTCCCCGCTGCCGGAAACACCGATGCTGGCGTCAAAGAGGTCAGCTCCGTTGTTGTTTCCGCGGAAAACATAATCGGAGGAATAACCTGCGCCAATACTAGTCTCAATATCCGCGTTGGCGGTGCCAAGCAGGGACAAGGAGAGTCCTGTAAGTGCTAGAATACGTGTAGGTCTCATAACGTTCGGGACGGTGCATGGCCGGCACGAATTGTCAATCCATAGTAACAAAATCCGACCCTCCCGAAGATGCTAATACGAATGTCTAAATACGGTTTAATCAAGTATCTCTAAAACCTGATATTACAGGTTCATTCTCCGACTGTTCCTGCAATACGGATACGAAAAGGGGGAGCCTGACGGCTCCCCCTCCTCGGTTAGAGATATATTAACTCCTAGATCATTTAGAATCCGATACTAACGCTCACGCCAGCGACGGTCTCGTCATCGGGAGGACCGACGACTTGATTCCCATCGATAGTGTGCGAAAGGTAAGGAGTAACAGTGATGCTGTCGGAAACGGCGATGCTGAGGCCGGCGCTGATTCCGTAGTAAGTGTCTTCAGCTCCTGCGCCGACTTCATCCCAGTGACCGATCACACCCGCGAGTCCGAGGGTCACATTACCGGAAACTTCCATTTCGTAGCCAGCGGTGAACTCCCAGTACATATCATGGAGTTGAGCGCCACCTTCGTTGAAATGTGCCGCAACGCCCAGGGAAATCCCTCCCAAGGACGTTCCCAAGCCAATATAGGGCTCAAGATCGTCTGGCAGTGGGATGCCCACGGTGAGTACGTCTCCAAAATAGGAATAGTTGGTGACTCCAACTTCCAGACTCAGGTTCTCGCTTAGCGCCTTGGAGGCCGAGAGGGAGATGTCCATCTCATTGCCGCTAATTCCGGTCCCGCCAAAGTTACTAGCGGTGCCGAGCCAGAGGCTAGCTGAGAAGTCGAGGTCACCAAGGCCACCCAAGTTTCCGCTACCGGAAACGTCGATGCTTGCTTCAAAGTGGTCCTCCCCATAGTTGGATCCGCGAAAGACGTAATCGGATGCATAACCCGCGCCAATGCTCGTCTCGATGTCCGCGTTAGCTGTGCCAAGCAGGGAAAAGGAGAGTCCTGTAAGTGCCAGAATTCGTGTAGGTCTCATAACGAGCAGAAGGATGCCGGCCGGAGGCAAATTGTCAATCAGTAGTAACAAAATCTGACCCTCCCTTAGACACTCGAATATCTACATACGGTTTAATTAAGTATCTCTAGAATCTGATATTACAGGTTCATTCTCCAACTGTTCCTGCAATACGGATACGAAAAGGGGGAGCCTAACGGCTCCCCCTCTCGGTTAGAGATATATTACTTCCTCAGTAACTTAGAATGCGAAATTAACACTCACGCCGGTGACGGTCTCGTCGCCGCTCTCACCATCAATGGTGTGCGTGATGTGAGGAGTAACGGTGACGCTGTCCGAAGCGGCGATGCTCAGGCCGGCACTAATACCGTAGAAGGTATCAACCGGACCATCATCGAAGTGACCGAGCACACCCGAGATACCGAGCGTCATATTGCCACCAAGGTCCATTTCTACCAGACCAGCGGTGAGCTCCCAGTAGATGTCGTGGGCAGCGGCTGCGCCGCTCTCGTTGTAGTATGCCGCAACACCCAGGGAGATTCCTCCTACAGAGGTACCCAGGGAAACATAGGGCTCAAGGTCGTCACCGCCGCCAGCACCCCCGAAGTAGGAGTAGTTGGTGACTCCAAGCGTCAGGTCCAGATTGTCGCTGAGCGACTTGGACGCCGACATATGGATGTCCAACTCATTGCCACCCTCATAGGAAGCGAGCCAGAGGCCAGCCGCCCAGTCGAAATTGTCCCCGCTGCCGGAAACACCGATGCTGGCGTCAAAGAGGTCAGCTCCGTTGTTGTTTCCGCGAAAGACATAATCGGAGGAATAACCTGCGCCGAAATTGACCGCGAGGTTTGACGAAGAAGCAGTGGCAATAGCTGCTTTGGAGGAAGGATCGCCAGCAAGGGCGAATCCTGCGAAGAGTGCCGATCCAGCAAGGACGGCAGGCTTGATGAACACGTTTCGTTTCATGACGGAAAACCCTTTACCGTTTTCTGAGCCCTTTTACAACCTGCAGAATCACGTGAGATCACCTCATAAGAGGACAGGATCGAGGTTTCGCCCCATTTTAAAGAGTCAATAATTTCCCGGTGAGACCGGAGCGAAGGGTCAAAAAGACGGATCTGGGGCTGATAAACACGAAAAGGGGGAGCCTGGTGGCTCCTCCTAAAGGTTAGAGATCCTACGATTCCAGAGCCCTTAAGATACTACCTATTCTTGTTTTATTTGGTAATCCGGATGATCAGGAGAAAAGGATTCATTTTCCTAGAGAGGCTCAGGCCCACCAATTCAGATTCTTCCGAGGACAATGGTTGTCCGGAAGGCGTTCCATCAGGAGTTCCCGGCTCCGCCGGGGACAGTTGGAAAGAACCACCTCGCAGGCCTCGTTCCACCGGTATTTTTCGTTGATGCCTGTGGGCATGAAGTCCTTCCGGAGGCCCTGGTTCAATGGTCCCGCAGGAGGTCCCGTCCGTTCCGGACATAGTGGAGACCGGAGATGATGGTAAGGGCGAGGGAGAGCCAGAGGAAGGAGGGCATGAGAAAGGAGTCGGGATGGGCCAGTCGGGCGAGGAAGAATTCCTGCTGTCCAAGGGACTCCAGGAAAAGCCAGACCAGGGCGGTGATACAGAATCCGATCTGGAATCCGGTCTTCCATTTGCCGCTCCAGTCCGCGGCGATAACCTGTCCCTTTTCGACTGCAATCTGGCGCAGGCCGGTCACCAGGAACTCGCGGGCGAGGATGATGACGACGACCCAGGCCGGACAGGGTATTTTTTCGTGGTCGCAGAGGAAAATGAAGGCTGAGGCGGTGAGGACCTTGTCGGCGATGGGGTCCAGGAGTTTTCCGAGGGAGGTGACGAGGTTGAGTTTGCGCGCGAAGTAACCGTCCAGGAAATCAGTGACGGCAGCCACGATGAAGGCCACCAGGGCGATGCCGTAGCCGATGGGACCCCGGCTACCCAGTATGAAACCGATCACGAAGATGGCCGTGAGAACGAGGCGGGAGACAGTGAGCGAGTTGGGGAGGTTCAACGGGCTCACTGTGGGTCGAAGATCCCGAGGAGTCCAACACTTTGCATGAAGTTCAGGACCGGGAGTGGCGGAGGGCAGCCTTTGCACCGAACGCTGCGCGGAGCGGGTCATCGTCCGGGGGCGCAGTGCTAATTCCCCGTTTTTGCCGTCGGCAGGAACTGGGGATCGGTGAGCGCTTTGAGAAATGCGACGAGGGCGGTCCGGTCTTCCCTGCCCAGACCAAGCCCCTCCGGGGGATGCTTGGCCAGGTTGGGATCGAGGGTCGAACTGCGGTGGAGTCCCGAGTTGTAGTGATTGATGACCGCTTCCAGAGTCTGGAAGCGGCCGTCGTGCATGTAGGGGGCAGTGAGGGCGATGTTGCGGAGAGAGGGCGTGATGAAGCGATTGCGGTCGGTGGGCCTGCCGGTCACCGATTCCAGTCCACGATCATCATCATCCCGGAGTCCATTGTTGTGGAAGCGGTGATCGGTGAAGAAAGCGCCGCCGTGGCAGTGGAAGCAATCGGCTCCCTTGAGACCGCGGCGGGGATCGTATTCCGTCATGAACAATTCGAATCCGCGTTTCTCCTGGTCCGTCAGTTCACCCTCACCCCTGGCAGCCTGATCGAAGCGGGAGCGGTAGGATGTTTTGGTCAGCAGGAATTGTTCAAGGGCGATCCCGAGGCGCTCCTCCGTGATGCCGGCCGTGCCGAAGGCCGCCTGAAAGAGGGGGCCGTAATTGGCGGTTTTCAGCTTGGCGATGGCATTGGGAAGAGATTCGTGCATCTCGATTGGATTCTGGATCGGTTGCAGGGCCTGGACCCGCAGCGAGGGGGCACGGCCATCCCAGAAAAACGAGTCTTTCCAGGCGAGGTTGAAGAGGGGCATGGCGTTGCGTGTTCCCAGTGATCCGCTTGCGCCCTCGCTGAAGCGGCGTGAATCGGAAAGGGCGTGAGCGATCTGGTGGCAGGAGGAGCAGGACTGTTTGGTGGTGACGGAAAGCAGGGGGTCGTGAAAGAGGCGTTTGCCCAGGGCGACGCCCTCGTTGGTGAGCGGGGGGTCGGTGGGCAACTCTGGAATGGGAAAGCCCCGGGCCAGCCGGAAACGATAGGGTGTGCCGACCAGGTTTCCGGGAGCGGGGGGATCCGCCGGGGCAGGCGGACGCGCCTGCCGGATTTCACGGACCGAGAAGGCGGAAGGAATCCGGTTCTTCAGCAGTTGCGCGATCTCGTCGCCCTTGCGCGAGTGAGTGGAAGGATTGGCAGCGATCTGGAGGGGTTCGCCGCCGTTGAAAAGACGATCGAGGTGGATATCGATGGCAATGGTGACAGGACCGGTGAATTCGAGCGAGAGGGGCAGCGAGACAGGAGTCCGGTTCCAGGCATTGCCCAGGTGATAGGCGAAGCCGCCGGTATCCCCGTTCTTGCGAAGGTGACCTTCCATGGCGAGGAAGATGTAACCTCCCTGGGGAGTCCAATGGAGATTGTTGAGGTTGGGGTTGAGGGGATGATCTGCCGGGTATTGGCTGGGATCGGTCTCGTCAGTTTCCTGGTCAAGTCCGATATGAAACTGCAAGACGGTGTAGGTCCGGCGGGGAAGGTCACCCAGATCGAGACGATTGACACCGCCCGGGCTGGAACCATCGATATAGGCGAACCAGTCGTGGCGGCGCAGCCAGGTCCCGGAGGAGGCATTGTTCCCGCGGCTGAGGAGGCGGGGTTCGGAGAGAAGGTAGGCGAGGCGTGAAAGTTCGATGGTCTCCCCGGACCCGGTGATGAAAGGCCCGCTGGGAATAGTGAAGGGTTTGCCCTCCCAGAGGTGTCTCAACTCAAGGGAGACGCCAGCCTGCAGGTGCGAGCCGACGGTGAGGAGGCTAGAGAGCCAGAGAAGGCGCGCGGTCATGGATCCTAGTCCGGAGGATAGCCGGGGCGTCGGTCCCTGCCAACAGGGAAGCAGACTTCGTCTTCAGGCAATGGCAAGGTGTCCCCTCAGGGGGAGAAGCGGTTGGTGGAGGTCAGGGTGAGCAGGGGACGTCCCGGGGGAGTGAAAATGACGTAGACGGCATGGCTTCCGGGAGGGAGGGCGCTGGCGTCAAACGAGACGGTGAGTTGGGTTCTTGAGTCGAGGCTGATGACGGTGGCCGGAATACCGGGATTACCGATTCGCAGTTCCTGGATGACGTTGGCCGGAGGAAGGGGAGGTCCGGTGAAGGTGGCGACGAAGTTGTCCGCGCCGCCCCCCCCGGCGCCATTATTTTCGCCAGTGCCTTCGAACTGGTTGTTGAAGCCGGAATCGTCATAGGTGGCGATGCCGGTGCGCTTGAGGCGGTAGAATTGGGTTGGTTCAGTGGTGGGGCTTGACGGGTCACTGGTGGTTTGCGTGGTTGACGCTGCCGTGAACTCCGCTCCTTCCTCGGTCCACGCTTCGAGATCAGGAGAGCGCTCAAGCTGATAGGTGCCACCTTCAACCGTGGACCAGGTGAGGGTCAGCATGTCGTCCTGCATGGTGGAAGCGCTTGCGCGGTGTTGCTTGCTCGGTCCTCCGCTAAAGGACCGCGTGGCCCCGGGGGGAATGCTGTTGGTTGTGCCGCCGCTGGGGGTGCCGTAGAAGTTGCGCCCGATATTGTAGGGGAACATCGGGGTGCCGTCCGCCTCGATGGTGGTGAAGTAGGCCCAGACTCCTTCCGGGAACTCCGGGGTGACACAGAAGCGGCCGTTGTATTCGTCGAGGTCAAAGTCGGGGCCCTGGCTGAGACCAAGATCCCCCATGTAGGCGTAGTCCTCAAGGTAGTGGCCGAGGATGTAGGTAGTGCTGACATCGGGGCCGTAGCGGTTGGTGGCGAGGGTGGTGGTGCGCCCCTGCAGCCGGTTGGCCCACTGTGGGAGGGTGGCTCTCCCGGTCCGGTTCAGGTTGGTGGAGCCGTTGCTGCCGTCGCGCTTCTGGTAGCCGCTGGTCATGCGCCGCACAGGAGAACCCGGGTCCTCGGGATCATCGTATCCGTAGGGGCCGTAGATCGGGTGCCCATCCGACACCCAGCCGAGGATCGGCGAGTGCCCGCCGTTGAAGTTCTCGGTATAGGCATTGGCGCCGGCCTCGTAGTCAACACTGTCACCGAGCAGGTGCCGGATGGCGGGAGCATTAGCGTGATAATGGTGCAGGCTCCCTGCCTGGTGAGCATTGGCGGAATCGAAGGTCACCCCCTCGTTCACGTAGGCATCGCGGTTCCAGACACCATCCCCTCGCCCGCCTCCCGCGGGGCTTGCATCACTGCTGCTGCTGTTGATGTAGGAGAAGGTGTCGGTGGCGTCAAAGAGCGCCACACCATCGACGAAGTAGCCAATCGAGCCGAAGCCGGTGGTAATGGTGCCGTTGAAGGAGGTCGGGGTGCGCGGGATGCGGTAGGTCGTGGCAGTGTTTGCGGGGAAGTTCGGGAAGTTTCGGGTCTTGGCTTCATTAAGGTACCAGGGCCCCATGGGGTGGAAACCCAGCCCGCTGGTCCTGATGTAGACCCAGGTGGCGTCATGGTGGATCTCGTGCACCCCTGAGTAGGTCGGGGAGGCCTGCGTACCCTGACCCCGGTTCCAGGTGGTCGAGGTGATGCCTGCCGCCTCGTTTTCCTTACTGGTGAAGATACGGGCGTATTTTCCACTCTGCGCGGTGTACCAGGAAGTCAATTGAGGCTCCGCAGCAGCCGGTAAACACAATGCGGCAAGCAGGGGCATCAGGCAGGGGGATCGAACAGGCATGGATCCGGGGGTTTCCGAGCGCATGGAATTACCTACTCACTCACGGTTTTTTTGGAACCTTTTTTACACCAGCTTAACATTATTGAGGTGCTGTCGAAATCGAGCCTAGCAGGTGCAGGCAACATCCCTGAAAACCCGGCGAGACGCATTACCCTTCGCACAGGGCACCTTCCAATTCGAAGAATTTCCAACGGAGGAAGTGGAGGTGGGGAGTAACCCTATTCTGTTAGGATAACGCCCAGGAGGAACGAGAGTATGGAGCAGATCCCGACAGTTGCGAATCACTTGCTTGTTCCCGCCGGGAGGCCTGTCCTGCAGTCTCAGAATCCGGTGTCGTCATAGTCCGCGATGCTTTTGCGGACGAGGCGATAGAAGAAGCTTCCTCCGGGATCTCGGGCATCGGTCACGGTCACCTGATTGGCATCCATGCTGAACGCCGCGCCTTCTTCGACCCATGCCTGGAGGTCGGCAGAAGACTCGATCTGGTAGGTGCCGCCTTCAACCGTGGACCAGGTGAGGATGATCTCATCTGAATCGGGGCTGTGACGGACGGCATCAATCGTGTCTTCCATGTTGGGTCCGCCCAGGAAGTGGACGGTGGTGCTTTCCGTGACGGCATTCACGGTTCCCCCGGTGGGGGATCCAATGAACTGAGGACCGATGTTGTAGGGAAAGACCGGGTTGCCATCGGGATCGATACAGGTGAAGTAGGCCCAGGTGCCCCCGGGAAACTCCGGGGTCACACAGAAGCGGCCGTTCTGTTCGTTGAGATCGAAATCTTCCCCGAGCGTCATGTCGAGGTCGCCCTTGTAGTCGTGGTCCTCCAGGTAGCGACCGAGGGAATAGGTCTCCCCGTCGATTTCGGCGTTGACGTTGGGACCGAGTTGACTGCCGGAGAGAGCGGGGCCAACACCGTGGAACCGCTCGGCCCAGGCAGGATAACTGGCTCGTGCTGCGCCGCTGGCAAGGTCGGTTCGCAGTTGATAGCCGGAAATCATGCGGCGGATGGGACTGGAAGGGTCCTCGGAATCAGAGTAACCGTAGGGTCCGTAAATCGGGTAGCCATCGGCGACCCAGCCGATGATGGGAGAGTGCCGACCGTTGAAGTTTTCAGCGTAGGTATTTGTGGCGATGTCGTGATCCACACTGTCCCCGAGGGCATGACGGAGGGCCGGGGGATTGACATGATAGTGGTGATTGCCCCCAGCTTGGTGTGCCAAGGCATTGTCGAAGGTCACTCCCTCGCTGACGTAGGCATCGTGGTTCCAGTAACCACTGCCGGGGGAGGCGTCCTCGCCCCTGAAGCTGCCATAGGAAAAGCCGTCCTGACCGTCGAACTGGGCCACCCCGTCCACGAAGTATCCAACGGCCCCGAGTGATGTGGCCGTAAGGTTAGCGGGGATGGCCGGGTCCCTCGGGATACGGTAGATGACGGCTTGATTGGATGGAAAATTCGGGAAAGGCAGGGTCTTGGCTTCGTCTCCATACCAGGGTCCCATCACGTGGCTGGAAGCCAGTCCGGTGGTGTGGATGTAGATCCAGTCGGAAGAGGATTCGATCCTGTGGACCCCGCCGTAGGTGGGCTGGGTCTGGTTGCCCTGGCCCCGGCTCCAAGTGGTGACCGCATCCCCGGCACTTTCGTCGACCAGGTTGCGGTAGATCCGGGCGTAGCTTCCGGACTCCTCGGTGTACCAAGAGGAGATGAGCGGATCGGCCTGGACACAGAGGGAAGCCAAGGCGAGGAGAGCGGGCAGGAGGAGTGTTTTCATGGGATGGTTTTGGAGGATTCGGAGAAATGAGACCTTACAGCATGAGGGTCGACGCGGACGATTAACCGATGGGCATATCATGGGAAGCAGGTGGCGATTAAATTAATAGGGGTCATCGGGTGGTTCACCTGCTACGTCCCGGCGACCTTGAAGTGGATTACGAAGGACTGGATGTCATCCACCGCTTCCAGTTCATTTTCAATCTCAATAACCCCGGCGAAGCGGCGTTCGCGTTGTGCCTCCGCAAGGATGATTCCCAGCTTTTGCACGTAGGTCTTGCGAGCGGTTTCCAGCACCTCGGCGTACTCCTGATCAAGTTTGCGCTGTTCACGGAGGTGGGCATTGCACACTGGGCCAATTTCGGCGGGAAGAGGCGGGAACTGGCCTTCTTCGCTGATACGTCCATCCTGTGTGACCTTTGCCCGGGCCTGCTGGAACGCGATGGAGTGGCGTCCTCGATCCTGGAGAGCGAGACCGCTGTGCCAGTTCCCGAGGGCTGTGTTCATGGCGGTGCCGTTGCTCTTGAGAAGTTTCAGGAACCTTTCCCGCTTGCTGGTGAGATTGACCGTGCACTGGTTGCGCAGCTTGGTCCAGGATTCGGACTTCCCGGGGGGAGGATTTTCCGCTGCGAACTGGTCCTTGCTCCACTCGATGACGAGAGCAGGGAGTTCAACCGTGGGGGCCACATTATCCCAGCCGGCGGCCTCCCCGGCCGTGAAGCAGAGCGAGGTGGCCCCGGGATCAAGACCACCGGCAGGGGGTGGGGACCAGGCGGTGAAGGACCAGGGTTCCTTGGTGACCCACTGCCACGAATCGCCTTTATAGTAGCCCCCGATCCAGGCGGCCATATTTTCCTGCAGGCAGGTGTTGAGTACCCGCTTGAGGTAGTCGTGCTCGGCCTGGTTGCCCGGAATTGCCAGATGCCCATTGGCTTCCTTCGCCAGGTCCCGGGCCTTTTCCCATCCCAGCTTTCGCTCGAGGACGAGGTAATGTCGTTCTCCACTCGTGACCGTGCCCGGGGGGAAGGCCGGCAGACGCTGGTCAATCGACAAGTTGAAGCGTTGGAGCTGAGCATTGAAGGATCCCGGGTTCCTGCCGTCGAGATGCCACTGGAGGAAAAAGGGATGCCTGGCCTTACCGGGGATGGCCCGAATTGTTCCACCTCGGCTCATATTGAGGTAGCAGCCGGTAGCCTCGGTGGGCTTGCTCAGGGAGGAGGAGGTTCCATCCACCCATCCCCAGGTTTTGGCCCCCGTCATTCCGCCGCCCAGCCAGGTGGTCCTGCCCTCGGGGAGCCGGGCGACCAGGGCGGTGCGTTCTTCCTCGTTGCGCAAGGTGGCAAGATGCGCACCATGGGCCTCTGCGAACTTGCTGGCGTCGCCCCAGCTCATGGCTGACCCCACGAAATAGACCTTGCGGGTGGCCAGGTCCCAGGTGCCTTCGGGGAACCGGCTCCGTTCTCCGCGAAGGAGCCGGTCCTGGAGATTGGGGAGGGTCCATGCGCGCGGTTGCGGGGGTGCGGGCTGTTGCGGCTTGTTCGTGAGCGGTGTGTTCGTGAGGTCAGCCCAGGGGTTCTTCCGGCCTTTCGAGTCATTTGCACCCTTCAGTTTTTCAGCCATGTCGGCCCGGCGTTCCGAGTCTTCTTTTCTCCGGTTGTAGGCGGACCAAACGTAGAGGAGAGCCATCAGGAGGATGGCGATTATCAGGATCTTGGATGCGATCAGGCGGTCGTAACGTCTGGACTCGGTGGCCGCCATCGCCGCAAGAGTCTCATTTTGCTGGACCGCCCGTCCGTGCGACTCCTCCACTTCGTCGGAAGTCTGCAGCTCGGCTACGGGGTCGTTGCTCCTGCCACTCAGCAGGCTGCTGCCGCCCTCGTCGTCCAGATGATCGACGAGGGGTTCGAGCTCCCTGGCCATCGCCCCGGCGTTGGCAAAGCGCATGCCGGGAGCGGGGTGCATGGCCCGACGCACGATCTTGTCGAACCGGGCGTCTACCTTCTGGTCCTTGGTCCGGGAGGGAGGAGCGTAGTTCTCGCCGGGGAGTTCTCCGGTCAGCAACTCGTAGAGGATCACGCCCACGGAGTAGACATCGGATCGTTCGTTGGCCTTGGGAGGATCCTGCATTGCCTCCGGGCTGGAATATTGCGGGGAGACGCAGTCCTCTGTCCCGTTGGAATGTCCGACCAGTCCGAAATCACCAATGCGTGGTTCCCGGTTGGAGCCGATCAGGATGTTCGAGGGTTTGAGGTTGCGATGAGCGATGCCGGCCTTATGTGCCTGGGCAAGTCCTTCGCAGATGGATAACACTACCTGGGCGGCGGTTTTCTGTGCGATCGCCCGGCCGCGCGCCGAGTTGCGAAGGGACTTCCCGTCCACGAAGTCCATGATGAGGTAGAGATAGCCTTTGATTTCGCCGAAGTCGTGTACCCCGATCAGGTTCGGGTGGCGCAGTCTGGCCATGGTTCTGGCCTCCTCCTCGAAACTGGCACGGAAAGCCGGGTCACTGCCGAACTTCCTGGGGAGGATCTTGAGTGCAATATCACGGTCGAGGGATTTCTGCCGGGCGAGGTAGACTGCTCCCATGCTGCCACGGGCCACTAGTTGTTTGACCTCGTAAGCAGGCAGGAGGGCATTGAGCTCCTCCGGTTTCGGAGTCCCGGAGGCGTCATCGGCTGCCCTGTGTTGATCTGCCATCGGGGTCAAAGTGGGGGGTGCAACAGATCCACCTTCTGTGGCTGGGCTCCGTACGCTTGCGCCAGATTACGGGGTCCATGGCCGAAAATCGATCACGGGATTGTCGAAAAGGGAGGGAAGGGGGGTGGATGGAAGCTTGTGATTTGAGGGCTTCAGTCTCTGGCGGGCGGAATGGCGTTCTCCGGGAAGGGTAGTCGCGTAGACAAGAAACGCCCCCGGGCGCATGACCGGGGAGCGTTCCAGAGAATGATGTTCAACTGATGCGGCCTTCAGATTCCGACTTGGGAAGGTCCGGCCACAGCTAGTCGAGGGGCTTGACCTTGACACTCCGGATATGAACCTCGCTGCCGGGGTCGTGGCACTGGATGGCGAAGGTGCCGCTGTCGAGGAAGCGGTCGAAGCCACCGCGCTCCGCCTTGGTCGGGCCATCTTTCGGTTCGGTGTACTCCACCGTGGTCTTGCCGTTGACCTTCATGGTGATGCTCTTGCCCTTCACGGTGATGTGGTAGTCGAACCACTCCTCGTCCTTGTGGGGAGCAGTGTTCATGACATTGCGCACACCGTAGAGGCTGCCCGTCTTCTTGGGGTCTCCCTGGGTGGCGTTGATCTGGGCCTCGTAGCCCTTCTTGGGCCAGCCGTTCTTCTGGAACTTGGTGTGGAAGTAGAAACCGGCATTGGCGCCCTTCTTGGTGAGGACCTGGAGCCTGGCTTCAAAGTTCCTGAAATTGGCCTTGTTCACCTTGCCGCTGTAGAAGAGGTGGGAGCGGGGCCCCTTCACGATGATCTTGCCATCGCCCACCTTCCAGGAGGCGGGCGATTCGTTGATGGTCCAGCCATCGAGGTTCTTGCCGTTGAAGAGTTCGTAGAATCCGTCCTTGTCCTTGGACTTATGATGATCGGCCAGGGCAAGGCCTGACAGCGTGAGTATGAAGGTGAGAGTGCTGAGCAGTTTCATGGTGGGGCTGTGATAGGGGGCGGGGGGGTGGTTGGCAATGCGAATACGAGCTGGTCCCGGTGCCGATTGCGGGAGCCGGTTCTATTTTGACAGACAGGTGACAGGCGGGTGCTTCCGGGGCCGGCGACCCCTTACTTCCCCAATCCCTCGCGTCTGCGTCTGGCCTCATCCTGCTGTCTGCGGTCCCTCTCCGCCTTCTCTCTTTCAACGCGCTCCTCAAGTTTCCGGTCAGCCCGCTGCATGGGCGATTCTCCCGGTGTGCCGGGCGTGGTTGCCCGGGAACCTTCTCCGGTTAGAAAGGTCTCCCCCAGCGTGATACCCAGCACGAATGGCCCGGCGGCGCGGTGTCCTGACTCGATATCGATTGACTTGATGGCTTTCTTTGGCTGGGGATTGGGGATCTCGATCTCGTAGATGGCCGGGTGGTTTCCGCTATCGCGCCGCTTGCCCCGCCAGATGCGGTCGGCTCCGGGGATATCCCGTGAGGAATACCAGTCGGCGATATGGTGACGGTAGAGCAGGGGGAAGGGCTTGGAACTGCTTCCGTCGAGATAGTTGAGGGTGATCTGGGCCACCTTGGTCCCGGTCTCTTCCCAGTAACTCCAGATCAGCCCTCCCACAAGATAGAGCGCTCCGGCCTTCTGGTAGACCGGAATGTCGTTCACGGCGAGGGGCCACTTCCGGCCATAGTAGGCATTCATGTCCTTGCCCCCGAGGCGGGAATTGGACTCGGGGTAAATGCCGGAGTTGAGTTGCAGGATCCCGCCGATATCGTATTTCATGCCGCGGAGCGAGCGGTAGCCGGTAAAGGCAGGAGCGATCTGGCTGGCAGTGCTCCCGATCCAGGTCCTGCTGTCCGGTTGGGCGTTGTAGACGTCTTTGAGGTCGATCTTTCGAAGGGTCAGGAAGGGTACCAGTTCCCTGTCGATTTCATCGGTATTGGCATTGGCCTTGAGACGGCTGCGCTGGAGTTTCAGGAGGAAGGTGCGATAGGTCTCCTGCATCCCGATCAGGGTGGAGACGACCTGGGCCTGCAACTGGGTCTTGGGGCTCCTCAGTTCGGGAGGCACGAAGCTGTTGCTGATAATGGCGTGGGGGGCGAGGTAGCCGCGCTCCCACTCGAGTGCAGCGATGCGTTCCCGTTCCTCTCCGAGATGTTTGACCGTGGGGTTGTCGGAGCCTTGCCCGGCCTGCTCAAGGAGCTGCCCGATGCGTTTGTCATAAGAGCTGAACCAGGTAGCCAGCCGGGTTTGGAGGGTTTTGCGATATTGTTGCTGGAGGCGGGCCAGTTGGGGATCCCTGGGGACAGGCTCGGTGGGGGCAGGGCGGCGGGGCGGATCCTGCGGTTCGGGGTGGGCGGTGTTCCGGGGGTTGTTCAGCCCTTCCACCTCAAAGGTGAAGTTTCGCCGCCGGAAGCGCACCTTCTGTCCCTTCTGGTTCCGTCCCTCGAGCCACGGCTCGCGCCAGCGAAGGGTCAAGCTTCCCGAATCCCCCGGGCGGACGATGTGCAATTCACCGTCCTCGGTGGTGGAGAAGGTTCCCTTTGCCTGCTCTTCGCCGTCGAGGAGCCGGACGGTTGAACCTCCTTCAAAGAATAGATGAACGGCCCGGGCGTCGGCGGGTCCGAAGCGCAGGACCCACTCTCCATCGGGAGGACGGGCCAGGAGCTTGAAGGGGCTGGCACCCAGCCATTCGATCCAGTGGATCTCGCTTTCGAAGAGCCTGTTTCCCGGAAGGGCGTTTTCCCGGCGCAGGGTATCGACACTCTCCTGGTGAAGTTGCTTCACCTTGTTGGCATGCTGGTATTCGAGTTGTCTCTGGTGGTCGAAGGCGTAGCGGTTGAGGAGATCCACCATGGTGGCATCCAGGGCGATCTTCGTTTCCGTAGAAAGATAGCGGGGCAGCAGGCCGAGCCCGTGATCAATGAGGGAGAGGTAGGGTTGCCAGGCCTGTTCCTTGCCGACCACCTCCTGCTGGAACCCAACCACGTTGCGCTGTCGGGCCACCACCAGATCGTTTGCGGCGCTGATGAGGGAATTGCGCATCTCGGATTTGTGGGCTCTCAGGTGGAAGGAGGGATGGGGAGGGGAAACATCCGGGATGGGCGCGGGGGGAGCGAGGTTGCGGGATGAACCACTTGCTCCTGGGTTGCCGGCTTCATTGTGTATCAGGTCAGTGCGTTCCTTGCCTCCGGTGAGTGCGAAGACGACCGCAGCCACGATGATCAACCCCACCAGGGCAAGGGGGAGAGGTGAGAGACCCTGGTGGGACCTGGAGGAGGGGATTGCAGGAGCTTTGAGGATGGAGGAAGACGGCCGCCCCGGGGTGACTGGGGTGAGAAGGGGAGCGCGGGTCTGGCGGGCGGCCTCCAGCCAGGTCTCCAGTTCGTGGGCAAAGGCCTTCCCGTCTGCGGGTCGTTCGAGGGGATCGGGTGCGAGGGTCCGGCCCACGAGTTCAGGCAATCCGCGGAGGTCGGGAACAAGGGAGAGGTCGGCAGGCGTTTCCAGGGAAGGCGCGACACCGGTCACCAGTTCGTGCAGGATGATGCCCAACGAGTAGACGTCGGAAGCAGGGCTGGCAGGTGCGGAATCGTGCAGGACTTCGGGGGCCACGTAGCCGGGGGTTCCCGTTTTCATGCCGGGGCCCATGTCGTCGGCCCGCCCGGCCAGTCCGAAGTCACCCAGAACTGGTTTGAGTTTGCGGGTGACCAGGATGCTGGCCGGCTTGATGTCGCGGTGGAGGAGGGCGTGCTGGTGGGCTTCCCCGAGTCCGCGGGCCACTCCCTCCACGATCTCGGCGGCCTGGACCGGTTCGACTTTCCTGCCCTTGGTGGAGCGATGGAGGACGTTGCCGTCGATGAACTCCATCACGAGGTAGAGCATGCCGGCCACCTCCCCGAAGTCGTAGATCCCGATCAGGTTGGGGTGGATGAGTTTGGCCATGGCGCGGGCTTCCACCTTGAAACTCCGGGCGAAGGATTCGATAGCGGAGAGTTCGGGAGGGAGCACCTTGATGGCGACGTCCCGGCTGAGGGAAATCTGTTGGGCGCGGTAGACGGCTCCCCTGTCCCCGCAGCCGATCAGTTCGTGGAACAGGAAGGCCGGTAGAAGCGCGTTGAGCGTGGGACAATCCGGCGCGGCAAAGGAGCCGTGTGCCGGGGAATCGTGTCCTGTGTGCCCCTCCATTCGGCCAAACACTACAATGTTGCGGGGCTCTGTTCAATTTCCCCCGCGACGTATTTGGGGAATCCGGTCGTGTTGCCGGGTCCGGGGCCTGGGATCAGCGATCGCGAAGGCGTGTGGGGAAGGATTGGGAGGGTGTATTGGGGCGAGCAACCGGGAGGGGGGCGGATTGGAAGTGAAGCTGGAGATGGACGCGGAGCTGAAATGCAGTGCAGGATAGTCGAACCCGCGTTGCAGGAAGGTGGCGGCTCGGGTTGAGCTTTAAATACAAGGGGAATTGACTAACTCGCGGAGGCCCGGAAAAAACATCCAAAAAAACACGGAAACCAGTTGACGCCCTAATTCTTGCGGCTATGGTCCCGCCCGCCGCGCGAAGCGGCACGTGAGAGACAACCAAAAGGTCGATCGCGACGAAAGTCCGGTCGGCTTTTTCGTCCCCACGGAAGAAAGCTCTTTTACAGTGTTGGTCCCGTGCGTCTGCGCACTCGTTGGTTGCACATTCCGTGCCACCCTCGATCAGATTCGCGGGATGGGAAGATAAAGCTAAATTGTGTGCTGCGTGATTGGTTTCACCGACGCGCAGGGCCGGGGAGTTTCACGACTCCACGGCAGGTCAATTTTGGCAATTGCTTTGAACAGCGATCAAGCCGATCAAAATTTCTACGGAGAGTTTGATTCTGGCTCAGAACGAACGCTGGCGGCGTGGATAAGACATGCAAGTCGAACGAGATCTCCGGATAGCTTGCTAACTGGAGTGAAAGTGGCGGACGGGTGCGTAACACGTGAGCAACCTGCCCTGAAGTGGGGGATAGCTCTCCGAAAGGAGGATTAATACCGCATGTGGTCTTCGGATCAAAGGTGGCTTCGGCTGCCGCTTCAGGATGGGCTCGCGGCCTATCAGCTTGTTGGTGAGGTAACGGCTCACCAAGGCGATGACGGGTAGCTGGTCTGAGAGGACGATCAGCCTCACTGGAACTGAGACACGGTCCAGACACCTACGGGTGGCAGCAGTCGAGAATCATTCACAATGGGCGCAAGCCTGATGGTGCAACGCCGCGTGGAGGATGACGGCCTTCGGGTTGTAAACTCCTGTCATCTGGGAGTAATCCTTGTGCGTTAATAGCGTGCAAGGTTGATAGTACCAGAAGAGGAAGCGCCGGCTAACTCCGTGCCAGCAGCCGCGGTAATACGGAGGGCGCAAGCGTTGTTCGGAATCACTGGGCGTAAAGCGTGCGTAGGCGGCGCGGTAAGTCAGATGTGAAATCTCTGGGCTCAACCCGGAAACTGCATCCGATACTACCGTGCTGGAGTAATGGAGGGGTAGCTGGAATTCTCGGTGTAGCAGTGAAATGCGTAGATATCGAGAGGAACACTCGTGGCGAAGGCGAGCTACTGGACATTTACTGACGCTGAGGCACGAAGGCCAGGGTAGCGAAAGGGATTAGATACCCCTGTAGTCCTGGCAGTAAACGGTGCGCGTTTGGTGTGGGAGGATTCGACCCCTTCTGTGCCGGAGCTAACGCGTTAAACGCGCCGCCTGGGAAGTACGGCCGCAAGGCTAAAACTCAAAGAAATTGACGGGGACCCGCACAAGCGGTGGAGTATGTGGCTTAATTCGATGCAACGCGAAGAACCTTACCCAGGCTTGACCTGCTCGTCATACCCTCCCGAAAAGGAGGGGTCGGTTCGGCCGGACGATGCACAGGTGCTGCATGGCTGTCGTCAGCTCGTGTCGTGAGATGTTTGGTTAAGTCCAGCAACGAGCGCAACCCCTGTGAACTGTTGCCAGCACGTAAAGGTGGGGACTCTGTTCAGACCGCCGGTATCAAACCGGAGGAAGGTGGGGACGACGTCAAGTCAGTATGGCCCTTACGCTTGGGGCTGCACACGTACTACAATGCCCAGTACAATGAGAACCGAGACCGCGAGGTGGAGGAAATCTGCAAAACTGGGCCCAGTTCGGATTGGAGGCTGCAACTCGCCTCCATGAAGTCGGAATCGCTAGTAATGGCTCATCAGCAACGGAGCCGTGAATACGTTCCCGGGTCTTGTACACACCGCCCGTCACATCATGGAAGCCGGTCGCACCCGAAGTGCATGCGCTAACCTTTGGAAGCAATGCCCTAAGGTGTAGCTGGTAACTGGGATGAAGTCGTAACAAGGTAGCCGTAGGGGAACCTGCGGCTGGATCACCTCCTTTCTACGGAGTAATGCCCCCAATTCAACCGGGGGCGTAGGTCGATGCCGTCGCCAATGGGATGAACCTGTTGGTCGGCACCGCTGGAGCGAAAGCGAAGGCAACCTTTAATACTCGATCTTTTACCTGTGTGTCAGCGAGCCGTCAGGCAGCGCACAATTTAGCTCTTATCTTTCCACGATCCAATCATGAGGGGGCATAGCTCAGTTGGTAGAGCGCCTGCTTTGCAAGCAGGATGTCAGGAGTTCGAGTCTCCTTGCCTCCATTCTGTGCTTGAGGAAACGAAAGCGGAGAAGGGGCGATTCATTTCACCTGCTTCTCCTCTCAAGCTTCGAATGGCAAGTCAGGTAGACAGACGGGCAACCAACCGGCCACTGACGACCGGTCACCAAAAACGGGCCTGTAGCTCAGTTGGTTAGAGCACGCGCTTGATAAGCGCGGGGTCGTTGGTTCAAGTCCAACCTGGCCCACCATTCTTCGCTCAAGTAATGAGAATGAAGAATGCTTCTCGTCGTTCGCGGGCAAAGCGGGGCCTTTCGGCCTTCAGTCTTGCCAGGCGATCTTCGGATGGCAGTGCTTCCGCCTCAGGATCAACAACACCCCCAGGCAGATTTCGGCCGCTCTTTGACATCCATGTGAAGATTCTTTCTAAAGTTCTGCAATCGAATCGATCTGATCGATTTGAGTTATAGACAATTCAAATCAACTGAGTCTGTCTTGCAGTCCTTGGAATGACTCGACCTTTTTAGTATGTCCTGCATCTGATTTTCGGATGTGGGGCCATACGGCAAAATTATGAAGCCGGTTCCCACCACGGTGGGAGTAAGCCGGTTTCGACTTACGATGCAGGAGTTAAGCACCTGCGTCGTTAGCTGATTTCGAGAACAGGAATCAAGCTGTTAAGGGCATAGAGTGAATGCCTTGGTGCCAACAGGCGATGAAGGACGTGATAAGCTGCGATAAGCTTCGGATAGCCGCACACAGGCTGTGACCCGGAGATTTCCGAATGGGGTAACCTGGCTCCAGTAATATGGAGTCGTTCCATCCTGAATAAAATAGGGATGGAAACGCAATACCCGGTGAAGTGAAACATCTCAGTAACCGGAGGAAAAGAAAACGAATGTGATTCCGTAAGTAGCGGCGAGCGAAAGCGGAACAGCCCAAACCGGGGCCTTTGGTCCCGGGGTTGTAGGGCTTCCAATATGGTATCCTGAACGTTAAGAGAATGGGCTGGAAAGCCCTCCCATAGAAGGTGACAGGCCTGTAAATTAAAACGTGAAGGAGCCTAGGATGATCCCTGAGTAGCGCAGCACACGTGAAACGTTGCGTGAATCTGCCCCGACCACGGGGTAAGGCTAAATACTAGTTGGCGACCGATAGTGAACCAGTACCGTGAGGGAAAGGTGAAAAGTACCGCTGCGAGCGGAGTGAAATAGAACCTGAAACCCTATGCCTACAAGGTGTGGGAGCTCTTCGGAGTGACCGCGTGCCTTTTGCTTAATGAGTCTGCGAGTTACTCTCTGTGGCAAGCTTAAGGTCTTTTGGACCGGAGGCGGAGCGAAAGCGAGTCCGAATAGGGCGATTAGTTACAGGGGGTAGACCCGAAGCGGAGGTGACCTACCTATGGCCAGGTTGAAGCGTGAGTAAAATCACGTGGAGGACCGAACCGTTGTGTGTTGAAAAACGCTCGGATGAGCTGTGGGTAGGAGTGAAAGGCTAATCAAACCCCGTGATAGCTGGTTCTCTCCGAAATGCATTTAGGTGCAGCGTCACGTGCTGAAGGACGGGGGTAGAGCACTGAAAGGGCTAGGGGGCATACCCGCCTACCAACCCCTATCAAACTCCGAATACCGTCCGGTGGAGCGTGGCAGTGAGACAGTGGGGGATAAGCTTCATTGTCGAAAGGGAAACAGCCCAGATCAGCAGCTAAGGTGCCTAAAGTACGCTAAGTGGAAAGGAGGTGGAGTCTCATAGACAGTGAGGATGTTGGCTTAGAAGCAGCCACCATTTAAAAAAAGCGTAACAGCTTACTCATCGAGAGACTCTGCGCCGAAAATGATTGGCGATAAGCGTGCTACCGAAGCTCTGGATGTCATCCTTAGGGATGGCGTGGTAGGAGAGCGTTCCCAGTGCAGCGAAGGGTGATGGCGACTGACCCTGGAGCGCTGGGAAGTGAGTATGCAGACATGAGTAACGATAAGACCGGTGAAATCCCGGTCCGCCGTAAACCCAAGGTTTCCCGGGCAACGTTTTTCGTCCCGGGGTTAGTCGGGACCTAAGCCGAGGCCGATAGGCGTAGGCGATGGACAGCAGGTCAATATTCCTGCACCTCCGACCCTTAAACTGGGGGGACGCGGTTTGAAAAGTGACTAGGTTATTGAATTCCGAGATGCGGCTACGGCCAATTCGTATCACCAGACAAACTGCCAAGAAAAGCCCCAGCATATGCTAAGGAGCCCGTACCGTAAACCGACACAGGTGGGTGGGTAGAGTATACCAAGGCGCAAGAGTGAAACCTGGTCAAGGAACTCGGCAAAATAGCTCCGTAACTTCGGGATAAGGAGTGCCCCCCTTCTGGGGGGGTCGCAGTGAAATGGCCCATCCGACTGTTTAGCAAAAACACAGCATTGTGCTAAGGCGTAAGCCGACGTATACGATGTGACACGTGACCAATGCCAAAAGATTAAGGTAAGGTGTTAGCCCTCGTGGCGAAGCTCTGAGCCCAAGTCCTGGTGAATGTCGGCCGTAACTATAACGGTCCTAAGGTAGCGAAATTCCTTGTCGGGTAAGTTCCGACCTGCACGAATCGTGCAACGAGATGGGCGCTGTCTCGACCAGGAGCTCAGTGAAATTGTAACACCGGTGAAGATGCCGGTTACCCGCAGAAGGACGGAAAGACCCTATAGACCTTAACTGTAAGCTGTTACTGTTTATTTGATTTCAATGCTCAGCATAAGTGGGAGGCTTTGAAGCGGCGTTTTAGGGCGTCGTGGAGCCACCAGTGAGATACCACCCTTTGGTATTGGATGATCTAACCCCGAGCCGTTATCCGGCCGGGGGACCCTGGCAGCCGGTCAGTTTTACTGGGGCGGTATCCTCCTAAAGAGTAACGGAGGAGCGCGAAGGTGGGCTCAGCGCAGTTGGTAACTGCGTGTCGAGTGTAAAGGCACAAGCCCGCCTAACTGTGAGACCTACAAGTCGAGCAGATACGAAAGTAGGCCTTAGTGATCCGGCGGTTGAATGTGGAATTGCCGTCGCTCAACGGATAAAAGGTACCTTAGGGATAACAGGCTGATCGCGCCCAAGAGTTCATATCGACGGCGCGGTTTGGCACCTCGATGTCGGCTCGTCGCATCCTGGGGCTGGAGAAGGTCCCAAGGGTCCGGCTGTTCGCCGGTTAAAGCGGCACGCGAGCTGGGTTCAGAACGTCGCGAGACAGTTCGGTCCTCTATCCTCTGTGGGCGTAGGAGAATTGAGGGGTTCACTTTCTAGTACGAGAGGACCGAAAGTGACGCACCTCTGGTGTACCAGTTGTTCTGTCAAGGGCATTGCTGGGTAGCTAAGTGCGGAAGAGATAAGCGCTGAAAGCATCTAAGCGCCAAGCTCCTCCCAAGATGAATTCTCCCTGAGGATCGTGGTAGACCACCACGTTGATAGGCTGGCGGTGTAAGTGCAGTAATGCATTTAGCTCACCAGTACTAATCATCCGATTGGCTTGATTCCTCTCTCTCGAGATCGGGAATTTCAAGGACCAAGACGGACTAGGTCAAAGAGATCGGGACGCAGAGCAAATGATCGAATTCTTCACATGGATGTCAGGGAGCGGCTGACGCGATGGTAACTGGAGGCCGTGTGCTGGGTGAATACCCACGCAACACCCGGCCTCTGGTGACCAGAGCGTAATGGAACCACCCGGTCCCATTCCGAACCCGGAAGTGAAACGTTGCCGCGCCGATGGTAGTTGGGCGAAAGGCCCCGCGAGAGTAGGTCGTTGCCAGGTATTTGCCCGGCTTCTTCGAAAGAAGGAGCCGGGCTTTTTTTGATCTTCTCATCGGCTTTTACCCTGCAGCGCTGGGGAATGAGCGCGAAAAAAGGTCGCGTCCCGGACGGTAGGCCGGTAGGTTGCTTCTGCACGGACATGGGGAGGGAACAACCCGGGCTCCTGAAGCCCGGTCTGAGAGGGACCGTTCCTCAGTCCCGGGGCCATCGCCGCTTAATTGGATTTTGAATCGATCCACCGTCATCCGCCTCGGGGCCTGCTTCGGCTTCCTTGGAGTCGCTCTCGGGGCATTTGGGGCCCATGGCCTGAATGATCTCCTGGTGACGAACGAACGTACAGACACGTGGGAAACCGCGGTGCTCTATAATCTCGTGCATGCCCTGGCCCTGCTGGTTCTGGGCCTCCTCCCGGCTCCGTCGAGAGTGGCTTGTTTCTCCTTTGCCGGGGGGATGGTGCTTTTTTCCGGATCGCTCTACGTCCTCTCGCTAACCAATTTTACCATACTGGGAATGGTCACTCCGCTCGGGGGCGTCGCGTTTCTGGTGGGGTGGGGGATTTTGCTGTTCCGAGCGGGTGAATTTTCGAAAGGGTGACTGGAGACGATGGAATCTCCGCTACCGGCGGATTTCCGGTGTTCCCTCTTTTGACCTTCCCCTGATGATGGCATGGGCCGGCAGCGGCCCTGCCGTGATCTAATCTGCATACTCTTGACACAGGCGGCGAGCGGTGTGTCATCAATAACCTATGATACGCAGCTCTCTCCTCACTCTCGTTGGCATGGTTGTCCTTGGCGCAGCGGGAACGCTCTTCGGCGACCAGGCTCCAGGGAAAAAAGATGACGGCTTCAAAGCGATCTTCGACGGCAAGACGCTCGACGGATGGGAGGAGATGCCCAGTGTGAAGAAGAAGGCATGGAGTGTGGCGGACGGTATGATTGTCGGGGAGGGTGACAAGGGTCGCGGATATCTCGTCTACAGCAGAAACAGGAACCTTGCTGATTTTGAACTCAAGTTTCTCTACCGCTTTCCGGGCAAGGGAAACAGCGGAGTCAACATCCGGTCCAGGGTAGACAAGACAGGTCGTCGTAAGTTCCAGGGCTATCACGCGGATATCGGACACGTGGGCATTGGGGGGCAAGTCCTGGGGGCATGGGATTTCCACACCCCGGGCCGCCGGGAGCATCGTTGCTTCCGGGGGGACAGTCTGGTCATCGACAAGGATGACCAGCCCACCATCACGCCCCTCAAGGATGCAGTCACTGCAAAGGATATCAACAAGGGAGGCTGGAACGAGTTGCACATCATCATAAAAGGGAACAGGTTTCAGTTTTTCCTCAACGGCAAGCCTTCAGCCGAATTTGTTGAGCATCTTCCCGAGGAGAAACGTCTGCACAGTGGCATGATCCAGCTCCAGTTGCACGACCCCGGAATGATCGTGCACTACAAGGACATCCGTCTGAAGGTGCTGAAGTAGCAGTCAGCCAGGCAGTCTCCCGTTTTTCAGCTGCTCAACCTTGATGCCCGTCCGGCTTTCCACGAAAAACAGGAGCCTACCTGCTTCCTGCGAATCTTTGATCTTGATGTGGCGTGGAAGGTGAAGAATGGCGAATGTGTGTTGTGTGGACTCCGAAACTTGAGGGATCGGACGCAATAGCGGTTGAGAAGAAGTGTTATCTGTGTTCTAACAGACGTTGATGGGAGACTCTTCTGATG
>Ga0315327_10000309_pt1 | contig 23708 bp, 25 predicted proteins | sample M110032315metaG_FD_203460 | JGI IMG/M metagenome (GOLD analysis project Ga0315327, IMG submission 203460) | Ammonia-oxidizing marine archaeal communities from Monterey Bay, California, United States - M1 100m 32315 | ecosystem: Environmental > Aquatic > Marine > Coastal | place: USA: California... | reverse complement strand
CCCTAAAAAACCTAACTACAAACCCCCATACCCTAACATTTCCCCCACATACCACCCCCAGACAGAGGGCACCCCCCATTTAATCAGGGGAGAATCTAGGGGGCGCCTAAATTATTTTTCATTTTTTTATACAAAATTGGAAAAAATTCGACGTCGGTTGACAGAGAGGGTTATACACTAACACTATTCTATAGCGCCCTTAAAGAAAACACTAGACTATGGTGCTCAGTGACTATAGCACCCTTAAAGAATGTGTTTAGATGAGAGAGCTAAGATGGCTACTAATGAAATAAAGACTACACAGGAAGCGCAGCGACCTGCTTTAACTAATTTAGAGAAGTTAAGTCTAAAGAAAGAACTAGTTAGAAGACAGAGACAAGAAAAGTTTAAATCTGACTTTGCTTCCTTTGCTGAAGCAGAAATTAAGATTATTACTAAAGATAGTGCCCTAGGGTTTGTTCCCTTTAAATTTAATGCTGCCCAGGATCTTATTAATAATAAGTTAGAGCAACAGTTAAAGGAGACTGGTAAGGTAAGAGCTATTATACTAAAAGCAAGACAACAGGGCATTAGCACCTATTGTGCAGCTAGAGTATTTTGGAAGACCTACTACATGCCTCATACTAGATCTGTGGTAATGGCCCATGATGGCCCTACGTCAGAAGCACTATTCACTATGGGTAAGAATATCATTCAGAATATGGATGCTAAGATTTCACTATCTAAAGGTAACAGCAGAGAGATACAATTTGAGCATAATGACTCAGGTTATCGATTATACACTGCTGGATCACCTGAAGCTGGAAGGGGTACAACACCTACCATAGCTCATCTATCAGAGGTAGCCTTCTGGACCCATGATGAGAGAATACTAGCGGGATTATTCCAAGGGATAAGCCAAGCAGATGGTACTGAAGTTATTGTGGAATCCACAGCTAACGGTGCTACAGGTGAGTTCCATAGATTATTTAGAGGTGCAATGGCTGGGGAGAATGAATACATACCTGTATTTATCCCTTGGTTCCTAACCCCTGAGTACTTTAGAACTGCACCAGAGGCCTTTGAATTAGACCTCGATGAAGAGAAGTATAGGGATGAGTACGAATTAAGTGATGATCAAATGTATTGGAGAAGACTTAAGATTGCAGAGGGTGGTGCTTTAAAGTTTAAGCAAGAGTACCCTGCCAATCCTGAGGAGGCCTTCTTAGTATCTGGATCATCTGTATTTGATCCTGAGATAGTTAATAAATTGTTACCATCTACGCCCATATCTACCCGTGTATTTAATCTACAAGCGGGTACATTTGATGAGGGGCGGGAGGGTAGTTTAGAGTTGTGGCAGTACCCCGATTGGGAATCCAATTATATTGTATCCGCTGACGTATCCTTAGGGGTGGGGCAGGACTATTCAACAGCTACTGTAATGACAACTGATCGTCAAGTCATAGCTATGTATAGGAACAATAGAGTTGACCCATCGTTATTCGGAGATGTGTTATTCTACCTAGGCAGGTATTTCAATAATGCCCTGCTAGCTGTAGAGTCTAACTCTATGGGTATTGCCACCCTAAACAGATTAAAACAGATGGAATATGTGAATCTATATTATCAGACTAAAGCTGCTAATATGGATAATACTGAGGGAGATCGACCTGGATTCAGAACCACTAGTGCTTCTAAACCTATGATTATAGGTTATTTGAAGAGAGCTATTGAAGATGAAGACATAGGTCTACCCAGTAAACATATGATATCTGAGCTTAAGTCTTATGTGTCTAACGAGAATGGATCTACGGGTGCATTACCGGGTTGTCACGATGATACTGTTATTGCAGTAGCAATAGGACTAGAGGTCCTTAGAACCCATGCTGATAAACTAGCTGGGAATAGGGTATCTTGGAAGCAGAAGAATATGCATTATAACAATGATTCCAATTGGCTATAGAGCCTGAGAGATGATGATGACTGATAAGATTACTAATAAACCTAAGAAGCCAAAAAAGATAGATAAAGAAAGTTTAAAGATTCCGGGAACTAATTCGTATCCTAAGTACGTACCTGTTACCCCGGAAGAACATGCTAAGAATCTCACTGATGGGCAAAAAAGAGCTATGGCTCATCCCGGAGGTGAGAACTTAGTTCTATTTAGAGATAGGGCTGCTTCTGTTGAAGCTAGAGAGAAGAGTCAAGCTACTAAAGCTAGACGTAGAGCAGAGATTAAAGAGTTAGGTCTCTTTGTTAAAGCTCTAGATTCTATTGGTTATGAAGTATCTGGACAAGCCCCTAAGGGCTTAGATGTGTTAAAGCTACTAATGGTTAAGGCTATGCAGGGCGGTGATGATGCAGAAGCTGGTCGTTTAGCAGCACTAGTTGCTGAGTATGAAGCGCCTAAGCTTACTCGTAGAGATGTGGTAACAACTAGTGTTGAAGCTAAAGATCTAACAGATGATGAACTAATGGCTGCATTAGCAGAATTAGAGGTTGTTGAAACTGTGGAGGTATCAAAATGAGTACAGCATATGTAAGGCCTAAACCAAATGAAGCAGACCCTACTGGTAGTAATAAAGAAGCTTACGGTAAGGCTTATAAGGCTAAGGTGGCCCGTAGTTCTAAGAATGAAAGAGCTGGTAAGTATAAGATTGAGACTTACCGAAAATAAACTTATATAACTAGTGATAGTTTGTATGGCCTAATCTCGGAGATAGAATATGGCGAAGAAGAAGTTTGAGAAGGTGGACGATGATGCACTCTTAGTGCAAATCGAGAGTGGAGTGAAAGGTTCTACAGGAACTTGGCTCAACTCATCTGACCTCACACGTGAAAGGCGTATGGCAACCCATGAGTATGCTGGTTTAGCTACAGGTCACTTATCACCTGAAGGTGTATCAGGGATTGTGTCTTCGGATACAACCGAGACGATAGAGGCTTACTTAGCTGTAATCTCTGAATTAATGTTAAACAATGAGAAGATCGCTAGGTTTACACCTTATGATCAAACACCTGCTGCACTTAAATCTGCACAGGATGCTTCTGATATTGTGAACTATTGTGTCTTTAAAAAGAACAATGGTTGGACACTACTGAATACGTGGATCAAAGCCTCCTTACTTTGGAAAAATGCAATTATCCGCTGGGATTATGTAGAAGATTTTAAATACGAGTATGAAGAGTTTGATGAAATTAGCCAAGAATCCTTGGATGAGAAACTGGGTGAATCAGATGTTGAGATTGCAGGTGAATTGTTTATCTCACCTCGTACTGACGGTGTGTATTATTCTGATGTTCGTTTAAAGAAGAAGATAGACAAGAGTCGTGTTAAGATTGAGAACATTCCTCAAGAAGGTTTTCGTATTAGTCGGGATGCCACTAGTCTAGATGATGCTGCCTTTGTAGGTATTGAATTAGATCTTACTCGTAGTGAGATTCGTTCTGAATGGCCTGATATCGCTAAAGATATTGATGATTGGGATGATTTAGGTGATGAAAACTGGTCTGGTGAATACTCGGAAGAGATTGCTGCTCGTAAGCAAATCACTGGACAAAACTATAATGCCACCAGTTCTCGTGAAGATAACAGTGCATTAGAAGCTAGCCAGATTGTTACAGTTACTGAGTGTTGGATTAGAGTAGACCGGGATGGTGATGGTATTGCTGAACTTAAGCACATCATTGTGGCTGGTGATAACGTACTATTTGAAGAAGATGTGGATAGCATTAACTTAGCATCTATCTGTCCTTTCGAAGTACCTTATGAGTTCTTTGGTCTATCTGTAGCAGATATGACCCGTAGCTCCACCTTAGCATCTACTGCGATATTACGTGGATTTGTTGAGAACACTTACTTAACGAACTACAGCCCTCGATTGGCTGACCCCAATGTTGTAGACTTCTCTGCCTTGCAGAACATGAAGCCTAAAGACATTATTGCAACTAACGGTAACCCGCAGGGTGCAGTTACAATGTTGCAACCTGAAACAATCAGTACTGGTACAGTTCCTCTCTTGCAGCATTTGCAGATACATAAGGAACAAGCCACTGGTATGTCTAAGGCTGCACAAGGTTTGAATGATGAACTATATGTGTCAGGTAACTCTGAGACTAAGTTAGCAATGACCCAAACAGCTGCACAGAAGCGTATACAGCACATTGCACGTATATTTGCTGAGACAGGCTTTAAGCGTTTAGCTGAAGGTGTCTACAGTACTATGCGTAGGAATATGAAGAAGGCTATTACACCAAACTACACTGGCGTTTATGCTATGGTAGATATTGATAAATTGCCTAATCATATGGATATGATTGTAGATGTGGATTTAGGTGAGAATAGCAACGCTAATAAGCGTAGTAAACTTACCATGATTGCAACCCAACTACTTCCTATGGTTAAGGAAGGTGGTCAGGAAATGATTCTTCGACCTGACGTCACAGCTGCATTAGCAAATAACTTGCTATCTAGCATGGATGAGAATCCATTGGACTACTTAGAAGATTATAATTCTGAAGAGTTCAAAGAGAAAGCTAAGGGTGACTCTGAGAAGAAACAGAAGGAAGCCGAAGAAGCTAAGAAGTTAGCTACAGAAGCTGAGAAGACACAGATGGATCTAGCTAAGGCTAATGTTAACTATACGAATGTACAAGCAAGTAATGCTATACAGGATAATACTAAGCAACTAGCTGTAGCGATTGACAGACATTTCCAAGAGTGGGAGAAGCTACGTCAAGATGCTCTTAAGGATGAACTACCCCCTCCTCAAATGCCCAATATGGAAGAAACCATTAAGAAGGCATCTGCGGTTATTAGTGGGTTAGGTAAACCTCAAGATAGTGGCGGTGGTATCTTAGATGATGCTGTCCGTAAGATGGGTATTGAACCCGAACAAGCCATGCAGATGATGCAGAAAATGATGCAAGGCGGACCTCCGCAATAAAGGTGTTTTAAAATGCGTAAGGAATATGAAGAAGTAGCTAAAAGACGTTTAGCTAATACAGCAAATCACGGTAGTCATAAGATTCACCCTGATGTGTTGGCACGTAAGGCCCATGTGGAAGCAGAGTTTACATCTAGAGTTTTAGATGAATTCTTCATGTCTTCCTATGGGGAAATACTGGTAGAGTACTTCACTCAGTGGCTTAGAACAGAGCCACATGAGACGAAGACCCGTGAGTTCTTATACTCTTGTGCTATGGCTTTGGGTTCCGTGAAGGAACAGCTGGTTAGGCAAGAAATGTATGGTAAGAACGTACCTGTTATGGATGAAATGAAGCACAAAGAAGAGGCCGATGCCTCAGAAGGAGAAGATTAATGTCTATTATAGACCCTACCCAATCGGATGGCGCTATTGGCACTGATGCAGCTTTTGAAAAAGTACTGCAATCCAGTGATTTCTTTAAAGAAGCAGCAGATGGTGTACCTGAACTTGATGATCAGGCCACAGAAGAAGCTAGCACCGATGAACCCGAAGAACTTGAAGAAGTAGAGACAGAGTCTGATGACGACGATATTGTCGACGAAGAAGCTGAAGAAGAAGATGAAGAAACCTCTGATGAGGAAGAAACTGAAGAAGAAACTACGGACGACCCCGTTGGGGATATTCTAGATCCTGCAGAATATGATCTAGACAATCTGCTAGTAAGTGTTAAAATTGATGGTGAGGAACGTACCGTATCTGTCAATGATGTAATAAAAGGTTACAGTACTGAACAATCTCTAGGTGCCAAGGGCCGTGAATTCGGAGAAGAACGTAAGAAGTTCGAATCTGAGAAGGCGACTTACAACCAAGAAATATCTGCGTTAGCCTCAGCAGCATCTGAGCAGCTAATGGCTAACGAGAAGTACTGGGAAGGGCAGTATGTATCTATTGAGAAGGAACGGGAAACCGCTCGTGATGATGGTGATACATACGCCGCTTCTGAACTTAAAGACAAGTTAGGCGAAGCACAAGAACAATACTGGAATGCCCGTAAGCAGCGTGAGACTATCACGTCTAATGCTAAAGCGAAGCAGGATGGTATAGACCAAGCGATGATAAGTAAAGGTGTAGAGCATTTTAATGCTACTATACATGAGCATATTTCGGATTGGGATGACTCTGTAGCTGCCGCTGTACGAACTTTTGCGCTAGAAGAGGGGTTACCTGAATCACTATTAAATGTGGTTACTGATCCTGCTATTATTAAATTTGTCGACGGTTATAGACGTATGAAAACTAATGTGTCTACGGGTGCTAAGAAACGGGCTAAGGTTGTTACCAAAAAAGCTCCACCTAAAAAGGGCCAGAGTTCTCGTCAAAAAGACCAGACACGTAAGCTATCCACCCGCAATAAAGTATTATCCGGAAACGGGGATGCAAGCGATGAACAGGATTTCTTACGTTCCTTAGCGGCTAGATCGCTGGGAGAACGATAATGATTGAACAGCTAAATAAAGCTATAGAGATTCTAGAGCGCCAAAGGGCACCCCTATTGAGGGAAATTACCTATAACGAAGGACGTGCCCGAACTATTGCACCACAGCTTTACTATGTAAATCTGTTGTTATTGCAACTAAAAGAAGAGGTAAAGAGCTTAACCGCAGAAATACCTCGGGGTGTAGGTCGCCCTAGAAAAGAAGCATAGAGAGAGTTACTCTATAACACTATAAACCTAATTACTAGATGGCGGTTAATAGCCCCCTACCTGCACAGTAATTACAGAAGAGAGAACAGTAATTTGACCAGAGGCTGTTCTCAACTCTGCAACGTAAGATGGATGTGAATAATATATATGGAGATGGAGGTTACGACTTCTTACCAAGATATGTGGACTGCGCATAATTCTCTACTCAACGGTCGTTAAGTTAAATTTTAATATCTAATAGGAAAATAGCAAAATGGCTAATTATACTTCTACAGGCCCTAAGGGCAAGAACGCTGCCGCTACTACCGAAAAGGAAGACTTGGCGAACTTTATCTCGATGATTACTCGTGATGAGACTCCGTTTACTTCTTCAATCGGTAAAAACAAAGCGACTGCAATCTTTCACGAATGGAACACTGACGAACTAGATACTGTTCGACAGTCTACTGTTGCTGAAGGAACTGACATCGGTTCTACCTTCCAGAACCCAGATGCCCGTGCTCGTTTAGGCAACTATACTCAAATCAACTCTAAGCAACTTAAGGTTTCTGGCACTAAACGTGCTGTAGATCAAGCTGGTGTAGCTGATGAGTACTCTTATCAATTGAAGAAGCGTGGCACAGAAATGCGTCGTGACTTCGACATCCATGCAACTAGTTATGTTGGCGGTTCTACTGCTGCTGGTACTGATGCTGGTGCTAACACTGGTGGTGCTATCCGTCGTGCAGCTGGCTTCTTGTCATTTGTAGACGCTGGTAACGTTACCTCTGCTGCTACTGTTTCTGGTACTGGTGATGCTGATGGTACTGTTTCCGCTACTGGTGGTGCTACTGTACTTCCTGTTGCTGCTACTGGTACTAACGCTGTTACCTTCGGTAAGCTTGAGTTATCTCAGGTTGACGAGACTATGCAGAAGATCTATGAAGCTGGTGGTAAAGCCACTAAGTTAATGGTATCCCCTTCTCTACGTCGTGAGTTCTCTGCCAAGGCACAAGCTGCTGGTGCAACTACTTCTACTGGAGCTGGTTCTGTAGGTAACGCTCGTCGTTCTATTGACGACGGCAAGCTACGTCAATCAGTTGAGATGTACATGTCTGACTTCGGTGACATCATGGTTGTACCTAACTACTTGATGGGTCTAGCACCTAAGCAAGTAACTGGTACCACTGATGCATCTGGTTTCGCTGCCGCTGACTCTACTGCCTTGATCTATGATCCAATGTGGTGGAATATCTCTACTCTACGTCCTATGCAGGAAGTAGACGTAGGTCAGCAAGGTGACTCTACTGTCGGCCTAATGGTTGAAGAGTGTACCCTAGAATGTCGTAACCCTAAAGGTTCTGGCGTCATTGTTGGTCTAACTAAGTAGAAATACTAGTTATAACCCTACAGGTAAATTAAGGTTTACTTGTAGGGTTTTTTTAATCTGGAGATGATGATGAGTCTGAAGGACAAAATAATCTTTGATGGTAATTCTTTTCAAACACAAGTATCACAAGATATAAGTGGTATCATTGAGCAAGTGGATCTTGATAGGGAATTCCAAGATATACATGGTAAATCTAAAAAATACCGTAAGATAGCCACAATACCTGATATTGTTGCCATAGAAATTCTACAAAAGTTTGGTCTTGATATACATGCACCAGACTTCATGCACCACCCGGCTAATGGTCGGAAAATTAGACAAATACTTAAGAGCGAGTATCCAAAGCTTCTCTTAAACACCTAAGGAGAAGCTAATGGCTTTAACAATCCCAGCATCAGTTGACAGCACTTATGTCGCATATAAAGTTGCACACCCTGCACTTATCAGCCTAGTAGACGATGTACGCGACTGGTTAAACCGTGACGAAGATACTGTGTCAAATAACTTGATTGGTTCATTCATGCAGAAAGCAGCTGATGATTCATATAAGTCATTACGTATACCACCTCTTGAGACAACTACACCTGTGACCATAAATGCCACCGATGCAGCCATGAACCGACTAGCAATACCTGGAAACTTCACTGAGTTAATACGTTTGTCGAAGAGTCTTGGCAGTAACAAATATGATATCTATAACGATAAAGTCGAGTTATCCTCGTTTGATGATGAATATGCGCACAAGCCTAACTATAGGTATTTCACTCGTAAAGGTACTGATTTAAAGTTGAACCCCCCAGTAGTTGAAGGGGAAGTGTATGAGATACACTACTATCGTAGGCTATTCTCACTAGATGCCTTAACAACAGATACAGCCACAGAGATATATAATTGGCTACGTGATGATAATGAGAAGGCCTTCCTATTTGGTTCACTTAGATATGCTAGTGTCTATTTAAATGATATGGCAGCGGCTGATACCTATGAGAAGATGTTTAATGCTGAGATAGAGTCACTAAACATGGAAGAGAAGCGTCGATTAGCGCGTGGAGCCAATATTAGAACTATCTATACCAGTGCATTGATTTAAGGGGATATTATGACTAGTAATGCAGATGGCCTTGCAATAGGTGGTGCTTTTGCTAAAGATACAAATGAGAATTTGTTATTAGAGAGCACAGATGTTACAGCAGCAGCAGGGACGGCAGCAGGTCTTTCGATAGGTGGTCTTTTTGCCCAAGATTCAGATGACAACTTATTATTAGTTAGAACAGATGCAGAGGCTGCGAATGCAGCACGTATAGCAGCAGAGCTTGCGGAAACCAATGCATTAGCTTCTAAAAATGCAGCAGATGCCGATGTGGTACTCACCAATGCCGACGTAGTACTTGCAGAAGCTGATAAGGTCCAAACAGGGCTGGATAGAATAGCAACCAATGCTGACGTAGTCCTCACTAATGCTGCCGTAGTGGCAACAGCAGCGGTAACTAATGCTGATGTGGTTCTTACACATGCTGATGTAGTATTAACTCATGCTGATGTAGTACTTACAAACGCTAACGTAGTAGCAACCGCAGCTGTAACTAACGCTGACGTTGTACTTACTCATGCTGACGTTGTGCTTACTAATGCAGATGTAGTTAGTGCCAGTTTGAGTAGTAATAATGCATCAGCAGCAGCCAATTATGCATTAGGTTACAAGAACGAGGCAGAAGCTGACAAGGAACAAACTGGCTTAGATAGGGTAGCTGTTGCAGCCGACTTGGTAGCAACTAATCAGGATACTTTAGATACTGCAGCAGATTTATTGGCCACACATCAGGATACTTTAGATACTGCAGCAGACAGAGTTCAGACAGGGTTAGACAGAGTTCAGACAGGGTTAGATGTGACTGCGACAGCAGCCGTGACTAACGCAGATGTAGTACTTACTCATGCTGATGTAGTACTTACTCATGCTGATGTAGTAACTACTAACGCTGACGTTGTACTAGTCGAAGCGGATAAAGTACAGACCGGACTAGATAGAATTGCCACTGCAGCTGATAAAGTAGCAACTAACGCTGATGTTGTAAGTACTGCTGCTGATGCATCAACTGCAACCACACAGGCAGGTACCGCAACATCTAAAGCAATTGCGGCAGCAACAAGTGAGACTAACGCAGCAACAAGTGAGACTAACGCAGCAACAAGCGAGACTAACGCAGCAACAAGTGCGACTAACGCCTCAACCTCTGCCAGTACAGCAACGGCTCAAGCTAGCACAGCCACTACCAAAGCCACAGAAGCGTCTATAAGCGCAACTAACTCTGCCTCAAGTGCTACAGCCTCGGCTTCAAGTGCCTCTACAGCGACCACACAGGCCAGTACAGCAACCACTCAAGCATCTAATGCGGCCAGTTCTGCAAGTTCTGCCAGTGGTTCAGCAAGTACAGCGACTACTCAAGCCAGCACAGCGACTGCTCAGGCGAGTACAGCAACAGCTAAAGCTAGCCAAGCATCCACTAGTGCTACTAGTGCTTCTGGTTCTGCTAGTACGGCTACTACTAAGGCCTCAGAGGCAAGCACCTCTGCAGCAAGTGCCAGTACTTCGGCAACAAGTGCAGCTTCAGCTAAATCAGCAGCAGAGGCAGCAAGGGATGCAGCATTAGCCTCTTTTGATTCTTTTGATGATAGGTACTTAGGTAGTAAGACAACTGCACCAACAACAGATAATGATGGTAACGCCTTACTAGGTGGAACCTTATACTACAACTCAACAAACAGCTCAATGCATGTTTATGAAGGTAGTGTTTGGGCATCTGCGTATGCTGCACCCTACACGTTACCATCCACTCTACCAGCTTCAATGCTGACCGGGCCATTACCTGCCATAGATGGTAGTTCTTTAACTAACTTACCACCAAACGGTGCTACACATATTGATGGTTTACTAGACGTAGACACCAGCACCTCGGCACCTACGGCTCGTCAGGTATTAACATGGGATAGCTCCAGCAGTTTATGGAATCCCGAAGACTCTGTCACTTACAAAAGTGAAACAATAACAACCAGTAAAGTACTTGATGCGGATACTCAGTACTTAACAGGAAAGAACCTTGTTATAGAGCATGGTATAGTCCTGACGATACCTTCGAGTAGTCAGTTAATAACAAAACTCTGGACCGCCCAGAAACAACTATAGGAATCTAAAATGAGTATAAAATTAAATAGTTCTAGCGGTTCAATTACGATTGCACCCGAAGATGGTACAGGTAATGTTGACGTAACAATCCCACGAGCTGGAGTGTTATCGGCTGGGGCTAACTCAGTCACAGACACAGAATTAAACTCTGCTAAGTTGAACGGCATTGAAGCAGGGGCCACAGCAGACCAAACCAAAGCTGATATTGAGGCGTTAGGTATTGCAGCGAGTTCTATCACAGGTGCATTACCTGCGATCAGCGGTGCCAACTTAACCAACCTACCCAGCGGTGGCGCTTCTGATATTGATGGTCTAACTGATGGTACAACATCAGGTACAGGTAATACTGGATTGGGTGATTCTGCTTTAGACTCAATCACTTCAGCTACTAATAACACAGCTGTTGGTACTAGGTCTTTAACAACAGCTACTTCAGGTTCTCAGAACACAGCAGTTGGTACAGATTCTTTAAAAGTAATGACCACGGGTTCTCAGAACACAGCAGTTGGTTATCTATCTTTAAAGTACAATACCACAGCTAGTGACAATACAGCAGTTGGTTCAGTCGCTTTAACAAATAACACCACAGGCAATAGGAACACTTCTTTTGGTGTCCAAAGTATGACGAGTAACACTTCTGGTTACTATAGTACGGCAGTTGGTTATTCAGCTAGTCATAGGGCAACTACTGGTGCTCACAATGTATCAGTTGGTAATACAGCTCTCTATAAGACTACTACTGCTGGTTACAATACAGCAGTAGGCTCGGGGGCTTTGTTTGAAAGTAATAGTGGAAATAATATAGGTATAGGCTACAATGCGGGATTGCTTATCACAACTGGTTCTAACAACACTGTTATAGGAACTCTTGGGGGTTCCACAACTATGGCTAGTACAGTTCTAATTGGAGCTGGTACTACTGAGCGATTAAAGATCGACAGCACTGGTCTATATGTCAATGGCTCTTCTACTGCTTTGGGTGGTGGTGGCGCATCAGATATTGACGGACTAACGGATGGTTATAGTGACGGTAGTTCTGTTGGGTTAGGTACAGGTGCTCTAGCTAACGATGATGGCACATCTAACAAGAATGTGGCCGTTGGTCTTAATGCTTTAAACACTTGCACCAGTGGTGGTGATAACACGGCCGTTGGTCGAGAAGCTTTACTGGACTTAACCATCGGCAATTATAATACAGCTGTTGGTACTCAAGCGATGAAGAAGGCCACCACAGGTAACAGGAATACAGCAACCGGTTCTCATTGTCTGTGGAACAATAGTACAGGTGATGGTAATACCGCTAGTGGTCATTATTCCATGTTCAGCAACTCCACAGGTTCTTATAATACCGCTAGTGGCTTTAAAGCCTTAAAGAGTAACTCTACGGGTACTAAAAACACAGCTACTGGTTATCAGGCTTTATACACTAACACCACAGGTCCAAGTAACACAGCCAGTGGTTCTTATGCTTTATACTCTAACACCACAGGTGCTAGTAACGCGGCTTTGGGGTATAAAGCACTTTACGATAACACCACAGGTAATAAGAACACAGCTACTGGTAGTTATACTTTAACTAATAATATCTCAGGTAACTATAACACAGCTAGTGGTATGTATGCTTTGCACAATAGCACTGCTTCAATAAACACAGCTACTGGTTATCAGACTTTAATGTATAACACCGTTGGTGAAAGGAACGTAGCTACTGGTGTTGGTGCTATGAGGAATAATATCTCAGGTAACTATAACACAGCTTCTGGTACTTATGCTTTAAAGAATAGTACCAGTCATAACAACACAGGTCATGGTTATAGAGCTTTATATAATAATACCTCAGGTACTAAGAACATTGGCATTGGCGCAAATGCAGGTGATGCAATTACTACCGGATCTAACAACACCATCATTGGTGATCTAGATGGTACTACTACTTTAGCTGATACAGTTCTCATTGGTGCTGGTACTACAGAACGATTAAAGATTGACTCAACTGGTCTATATGTTAATGGATCTGCAACTGCATTAGGTGGTGGTGGCGTTAACATCACCTCAAATGCCACAGCACCCACTAGCCCAGCAGTAGGCGATCAATGGTACGACACTGCAAACGGTGTGCTGTATGTACGTGTTACTGACGGCACAGACGCAGCATGGTTAGATATTTCATCTGCCAACGGTACAGCAGCAGCCGCAAGTGGCGGCGGCGGTGGAGCTTGGGAGGTCGTTTCAAGTACAACTTTAACCGGCAGCGCTGCTTCCGTCACTTTTACTGGGTTAGATTTTTCTACCTACAAATCCTACGCAATTCAATTATCAGGAATGAAAGCTGCTTATGCGAGTGGCGATTGGGCATTTATTAGGGTGAACGGAAGCAGTAGTAATATTTACACATACGGTATGTTTAATGATTACCTTAATGCTACGTCAGGTAAATCTACAAGTTCTGGGTCTGCGACAAATAAATCTTCTCTAGCATATATGTCGGATGATACCCATGTCGTTTCTGGTATGTTGATAGTAAATTCAGATGCGGATAGAACAACCATACAAGGCGATTATTCCAAACTGTACCCTGCGATTAATAACTACGATACATATACGAGATATTTAGGCAGAGCTGATCTAGGATCGATTGCCACTAGTTTAACGGTTGGTTGTACATGGGGTTTCGACGAAGGAACATTCACTTTATACGGCATTAAAACTTCATAGGAGAAACACATGGCAATTTATGATTACACAAGCGGTGGTTTCCCAGCTAGCCCAGCCGCAGACGACACCCTCGCAATGAAGGGCACGACCTACAAATATAATGGGTCAGCGTGGGAAGTTCAAACAGGTGGAACGACTAGCTTCACTTACACAGCAACCAGCGGTCAGACCGCGTTTACAGGAGCCGATACAGGTAGCAAAACGCTGGCGTACACAGCAGCAAGCCTGCATGTATTTCTAAACGGTGTCCTACTTGATGCAGCAGATTACACAGCCACCGATGGCACGACAGTCACACTAGGCACAGGCGCTAGCACAGGCGATACGCTGCAAGTGGTGGCGTATGGTGTGCTTGTGAGTGCTGGAGGCGGTGGTGGTGGAGGCTGGACTGAAATTTCAACGGCCTCAGTAACAGCGTCCACTAGTTACATCGACTTTGATAACCTAGATACCACAACTTACAGCGAATTTAAACTCACTATGTCAGATGTTGGCGCATCTAGTGGTTACGACACTAACCAAAAATTCTATTTTAGCGATACTGCTTCTATAAGTAGCAATACTAGCGGAGGAGGTACAGGTTGGGGTTTAGCGAGAACCTATATAAGATTCACCCACTACGGTCAAAGCTCACCATATTTGTATGGTGATAGTAACAGCTCAAGCACCGCTGGCGCTGGTTTATATTGGCGCTGGTCGTCGTCAACATACCCATACGCACAATCTAATGCTGGTAACAGATTAAATGGAGAGTATTACATAAACATGAAGGATGACGTTATGTGGTGTCGTGGGCATTTACAGGGGAAATTTTTGGGTAATAAACATGGAATGGTCGAGTGGTGGCATCATCTAACTACAGGCAGTAATAAACCACAGTCTATGCGGTTGGCTCAAGCATGGAATTACAGCGGAACTTTTACCCTTTACGGTAGATAACAGGAGGCAACAGTGAGTACAGCAAGAAATTTAGCAGCACTCTTAGATTCGTCAGGTGATGTTGTAGCAGGAGCTTTGGATAATGCTGGGGGCGGTGGTGGTGGTTGGACAGAAATATCAACAGGCACCATCTCATCAGACACAGCCTCGCTGGAATTTACTGGCATTAGCACAGATTTCAATTTCCTGCGACTGTACATGACGGACATAGAATACTCACCCGCAGCACCCGACTATATAGCTTTAGGCGTGTCCAGTTCTGACTCGTTTTCCACGCAGCTAACATGGAGGGCTTCTCATGTGTGTAACATGACCAGCAATACTGCGGTTGAAATGAGCTACGGCACAAATGACGATAAGGTTACGCTTTTTGACAGTAACATGGATAACATAAATCACCCGCACTACGCTCTCACGTTTGTCCTAGACCTTTACGACATTCAAGATAAACCTTATATGTCCCTAGAAGCAATAGTCCCTGACGATGGCGCTCGTTGGAGTACGGCTAAGGCCCACGGTTGTTCTGACAGAATTCAGTCTATCAGACTTTACAATGCTCTGGGCACAAGTCGTTATTTTACAGACGGCACTTACAAACTTTACGGGATGAAATAGGAGAGCAATATGAGCAAATCAAGAAATTTAGCAGCACTCCTAGACAGTTCAGGTGATGTTGTAACAGACGCATTAGATAACGCTGGGGGCGGCGGCGGTGGAGCTTGGACTGAGATTTCATCAACAACAGTGTCATCTGCTGTATCAGAAGTGGAGTTTACGCTATCGGGCTATTCCGTATATAAAGTAATATTTTGGGACTTGAATTGGGGGTCAGATGAAAATGGCATAACTGTTCAATTCACAGTCGGCTCAACAGGAACATACAGTGAAACCATAGTGTTTATGAATCATCGAAACGGTGGAATGAATGGCTCAAGCAACCACAGCGGTTATGGCACATCTAGTACAAAGTGGACCACGTGGGGCGGCTTCAAGCCCTCATCAACTAACGGCACTGGATCAGGCGAACTGACCATATATAATGCAGTAGGTATGCCTAATCTCCGGATGGAGAGTGCACATTTAGATGATTCAGGCTCAGTGGGTATAGGCACTAGTTCTGGTTGGGCTAGACTTGAATCCCCATCATCAACAGACACAATTGGAAAAGTAAAATTCTCAGGCGACCAGTCAGACAATTTTGCATCGGGTACCTTCACACTATACGGCTTAAATTAAAACTGGAGAACACAAAAATGAGTACAAACGTATTTAAATTAGTAAATGGTGAGCGCATCGAGCTTACCGAAGAAGAAAACAACCAGCGACTTGCAGACGGTGCAGCCGCACAAGCCGAGCAAGATGCTAGAGCATGGCTTGATGGGCGATTGTCTGAGTATCCTGCTATACCTGAACAGCTTGATAATATTTTTCATAATGGCCTAGCCGCTTGGAAAGCAGATATTAAAGCCATTAAAGATAAATACCCTAAACCAACTTTATAACACAACAGGAGAATAAGATATGTCTAAAACGACTAAAAAAGAACAGACTATTACTATTAACGATAAAGAATATAACCTAAGTGACTTCACGCCTGAGCAATCAGGACTGATGAATCATATAGCAGACTTAGAACGTAAGATTGGTTCTAGTCAATTCAATCTAAACCAGCTTATGTTTGGTAAGGAAGCCTTCGTTAATGCTCTCGCTAACGCTCTTGAGAGTGCAGGAGAAGCCGAAGGGGTCGAGTAATGAAGGAGATATTCTATCAGGCATCACTGCCCAGAGCAGGGTCTACCTTATTACAAAACATCTTAGGCCAACATCCAGACTTCTACGTTACCCCCACATCAGGGGTGCTAGAGTTAGTGTTTGGGGCCAGAGTTAACTTTGATACTTCTCCTGAGTTTAAAGCTCAAGATAGTGCAGAGATGGTAACAGGATTCAGGGCGTTTTGCTCTGAGGGCGTTAAAGGTTTCTTTAATGCTATAACCGATAAGCCTTACATTGTAGATAAAAGTAGGGGTTGGGGGGTTTATTATGACTTCCTTAGCTTCTATCAGGATAGCCCTAAAGTTATCTGTATGGTCAGGGATTTACGAGATGTGTTCAGCTCTATGGAGAAACAACATCGTAAAGCTCAGAAGACCTCCAGTGGTATTAGTAATGATGGTGAGATGGAAGGTACTACCACAGCTAAACGTGTGGATATATGGGCTAACTCTCAACCGGTTGGTCTAGCCTTAGACAGATTACATCAGGTGTTACTAGAGAAGCATCCTATCTTATTTGTTAGGTATGAGGACTTAACTAAGAACCCTCATACAGAATTAGATAAGATTTATGATTACTTAGGTGTACCTAAACATAAGCATAACTTCACAGATGTTAAACAAATCACTGAAGAAGATGACAGTGTGTATGGTGGAGCTGGTGACCACACAATCAGAGGTGATGTTAAAGCATTACCTTCTGACTATGATGATGTACTAGGTAAGCAGACTGCCGAGAATATCAAAAGAGGGTACCCTTGGTTCTATGAAACCTTTGGGTACAACTGAGTTGATGAACCTACACAACCTATTAGAAATTTAACTAAAGAGAGTAATTAATATGGAAGAAGTAACAACCGAAGAAATAGCACGGCACTACAGCGCACTTGGCGACAGTGTTGATTTAATTAACGAATACAACTCTAGCCCACCTAGTGACCTGAGTTCCGATGAAGTAGCTGATGCTATCTCACGCAATAAAGAACACTTGGTTATCATGCTTGCGAAAGACTTCTGGACAACAGAAGATTTGACTGCTGCTACAGCTGCTGCTGCATAATACAAAATGTGGTCAGACATAACCACACTATACCCAACCCACATAGCGCCTGCCATAGCGCCAGTGGGACAGGTATTACTTAATGAACCTCAGGTAATAAGGAGGCAAGATTATATGCGTGTACAACCACCAAGTAAGCCTTACCAGCCCACGGCATATAGCACTATACATTGGGTGGCAAAATGTTAGCCGAACTCGCTGTAGCCAATGCAGCCTTTGGTGTCATTAAGCAAGCCCTGTCTAATGGTAAAGAATTAGTAGATGCAGGAGATGCAGTTGGTAAGTACTTCAAGGCTGAGAACGATATAGCCAAAGAGGTAGCTACTAAAGGTAAAGGATCGGCACTAGAAGCTTATCAAGCACAACAACAACTACGTAAACAAGAAGATGAGCTGAAATACATGCTCAATAAACAAGGACTCCTCGGATACTCCAACTTTATACAATTTAAAGCTGAATGGGCTAGGGAGCAGAAGGAACAAGTTAAGCTGGCAGCACGTAAGAGGCACCAGAGAGCTAAGGTACTAGAAGAAAACATAACTATTGGCCTCAAGGTTGGTGGTATACTATTACTAATAATGGCCACCCTCTTTGGTGTTGCCATCTACTTGAGATGATAAACATGGATGACTTCAATAGTCGCTTAGATAGATTGGAAACGAAGATAGATAAACTATCTGATGCAATGATTACATTAATACAGCACGACACTAAGATTGATGGGCTAGTGGCCCACAATAATACGCAGGATAATAGGCTCAATAAACACTCGGAAGCAATTGACGCGTACGCTGTTAAACTAGCTACAGTGTCCAAGGCGAGTGGTGCCAATGAGTGGTTTGTTAGATTATTAATTGCTGCTCTAGTTACTGGTGCAGCGTTTATGCTGAGGTAGTAATATGTTTAAATTAGGTAATAATTCACTTAACAATAGAGCTGGTGTAGACCCCCGCCTTATAGAGATCAGTGACCGTGCAATTCAAATTAGTATCATTGATTTTGGTATCCCTAGCACTGGTGGCTTGCGTACCACTGAAGATCAAGCCGCATTGTTCACCGCAGGTAATTCGAAAGCAGATGGACGCACCAACAAGAGCTACCACCAAACAGGAAGGGCACTGGACGTGTACGCTTACGTTGACGGTAAAGCCAGTTGGGAGAAAGAGCATCTGGCTATAATTGCAGTTGCTATGATGCAAGCTTCAGCAGAACTGGGGCACAGACTTCAATGGGGTGGTCTATGGAAAAGCTTTCAGGACATGCCACATTTTCAACTAGGAGAGTAATATGAGCTGGAATCCATTCTCAAAAGTAGTAGAAGTTGTTGGTTCTATAGGCAGTACATATCTTGAAGGTAAGAATGCCGTAGCCAAGGCAACATCTGCGGCTAAGATAATCACCATCAAGGCAGAAGCTGATATGAAAACAGCCAATGCCAGGGCAGCTCATAAGCTTGCTGACGATGGCCAGACTCAGGATTATAATCTAGATGCTATTGCAATGCAACAAATGGATAAGTCTATTGTTGATGACATAATGATAGCATTACTATTAGTACCTATTGGTGCATCCTTTGTAGGGTACCATGCAGAAGTAACCGCAGCATTTGAGTCATTCGCATCTATGCCAGATTGGTACCAGTACTTAGTTATTGGTGTATATGTAGTCAAGTTTGGTATGCGTGGTTTATTGACTAAATTAGTATCAGGTAAATTAGGTAGTCTTAAGAAAGCATAACCCCCTTAAAGGAGAGGTAACCCTAGGGGGTTATTTTTAACAATATTTAGGAGTAGTACAATGGAAATTTGGTTATATGATGCTAGTGCATTAAAGTATTTTAAAGTATTAGATTTTACAGTGGATGCCAATGGCCTCCTAACCGGTAATGTGGGTGTAACAGGAGCTACTGTTGCCTCTGCCGCAGGTGACTATGTATTTAAGTTTGGTTCCCGTGGACTTAATGACGTATTAGTAATCGCTAAACGATAATAAAGATGGAGGTCACCTATGCCTAAAGTAGATATACCAGAGTTTGGGTTAAAGGGTTTGAACACAGACCTCCCTTCTTTTGTTTTACCACTAGAAAATTTTAGTGATGGGATGAATATAAGATCTAGTAATAATAGATTATCGGCTGTGCCTGCTCTCACTACATATACATCTACCTTTACAGCATTGAATAAGATTTACCGGGGTGCCCAATGGACACCTGCAGGTTCTTCTTTTTATAATATTGCGGTAGTAGGTAATAAGACATCTGATAATTCAGTAAAGGCTTACGTAGACTTTAATGGTACTGTGGCTACTCTGGATTTCCCTGCAACAACTGATAACCCGATTGGCTCCAATGACCCTGATCTATTCGTATTTAACGAATTATTGATAGGTAATTTCGAAAATAATAGACCTATGTACTCATCACCTAATGCATCTACTCAGGGTGACTTTGCGTATATACCTAACTGGTTACCCGCTGTAAGGACTAACAACGTGGAACTTACTGGAGTGGCATTAGGTGTATCTTACTACATCTCTGAGGCCACTACTAGTGATTGGTCAAGTGTAGGTGGGCCTTCTGTTGCAGAAGTAGGTGATACTTTCCTTTGTACAGCCGCTGCTGCTGATATTACAGCATTAGGTAAAGTATCCTCTGCAACCCAGTTATATGCTAAAAATATAGCTCAGTATAATGGTCGGCTTATAGCCATGAACCTTTACGGTGGTGCATTAGAGCCTATCACACTATCCTGGAGTACACCTATATCTAACATAGCAAGCTTATCAGCTGTTAGATGGTCTACCAATGGTGCCTTTTCAGATGGTGACGATTTAATAACAGATACTGCGGGTAAGCTAATAGATGGTGGCCAACTAGGTCAGTATTTTATAGCTTATAAAGAGGATTCTGTAATCCGATATAGGGATACAGGTTCTCCTTTCTTCCTAGTGCCAGAAGTAGCATTTGCTGATGATGGTATGTATAGTAATAAATGTTTTGTAGAGATAGAAGGTAACAGGCATGTAGTGCTTGGTAACCGTGGTGTCTACGTACATAATGGTGGCCCTGATAAAGAGAATATATCTAAGGGTGTTGTAGAGGGTGATCTATATAACTCTATTAACCCTGCACATAAAGATCGTACATTCCTATTTAGGCATAGTGAAGAGAAAGAGGTTTGGATTTGTTATTCTACTACAGCTAATTCAGGTGATGGCTGTAATCAGGCGCATGTATTCAATTATCAGACTAACTCGTGGTATAAGCGTAGTTTACCTGACATTAATCACCTTGAAGAAACAGAGATCGCTGGTGCATATATTGCATTAGCCTTTAAACCCTCTACAAGTAGTGTATTTAAAATTGGAGCAACCGTAGAGCCTACAGGTTATGTTGCATTCCAATTAAACACTATGGGGGATACAAGTTCCACCAAGAATATTAGTGCTGTGTATCCTAAGTGCCTCAATACGTTGAAGCTAAAGATACAGGGCACTAGCAAAGTTGGAGGTAATGGTTCAGTTGCATTTGGGGTTGGTAAGGAATTTAACCCCATAACGGACTATAAGTTTGATACTCGTGTTAACGGTAGATTTATCAGCATGAAATTAGAGATGGTTGGTGGGGTTTCCCCCGAAATTTCAGGAATTGAAGTAGACGTAGAGGCAGGGGGTTTAAGATAATGGCTAAGCTTTTCATACCTAATGACCTCACTAGATCACAACTTGATGCCTTCCGTAGCATAGAGATGGAGCTTAATAAGCTTGCTTCAGGTGGTCTAACCACAGGTACAGGTCCACCTACATTAACATCTAAGCTTCAAGATGGTTCTTTATATTATGATTACACTAATTTAAACCTATATGTTCTCAATGGTATTAGTTGGAATATAGCTGCTACACAGTTACATACACGTTATGCAACAGGTGTGGTTAATCCTGACCAATCAGGTAAGGTTTCCTTAGCTAGTAATATTACAGGCTTCTCTACCCAACCATTTGACACTGCAGGTGAACAATTACTATGGAGAGGAACCTGGTGGGGATCTGAGGTAGCTTCTACAGACCCTACTGATTATATATGGACATATACCTCAGGTGCAGATGGTAACAACATACGAGTAGAGTATTCTACCGATGGTACAACATGGGTAACCACACAAGCATCTGGAGTTGTATACCTATATATACGTACTGCTCAAGACACTAATAATGATGGTGCCTACATTGCAGGTCTAGCCTCTAAGTTCGTACCAGAGAAGGGCGTGGAGTATGATGATGGCGGTACTGTAGCACAGCTTACTATCTACAAGCGAAGCTCAACTGCGTTATCCACACCAACAGGTGGCCAGTATAACTTCGGAACGCATACATTAACAGCCCCAACTGGTTGGACCTCATCCATACCTACAGGCACTGACCCTGTGTACTCAAGCGTAACATTAGCTAACATCATAGGTAACACAGGTACTGACACTACACTAACATGGTCAAGCCCTGAGATTACTATCTCTGATGGTACAGCAGGTAGGTCCGTATATACAACTAATGTTTACTTAAGACAGGCTACAGCACCCGGAACACCAGTATCTGATACAGGTTCCTTTGCATTTGGCACTAACGTTCTAACAGTCCCCACAGGATCACCTTCAACTGAAGTGTGGTCTAAGGGTATGCCTAGTGGTACTGACCCACTATACGCATCAGAAGCTACCTTTAGTGTCTTAGGGGATACGGGGACTGACTCGACAGTGGACTGGGGTACTCCTCGTGTTGTTGCACAGGATGGTGTAACAGGGTTAGATGGCATCTCAACATATCTGTTCAGTGTGTTCCAGAGGTCAGCTACTGCATTAACAGCTGCACCAACTACTGGTTCTTATAACTTTACAACAAATACACCTACAGCCCCTACAGGGTGGTACGTGGAAGTACCTTCGGGAACTGACCCACTGTATGTAACAACAACCCTAGCGTCTACAACGGGGCCTACGGGTAGTGATAGTACATTAACATGGTCTACCCCTGTCATCCTAGCGCAGGATGGTTATACACCAGTACAGGGTGTTGACTATTATGACGGTACAGGCATTTATATAAGCTATATATTTATTACAGGTACAACTACACCCACTGCACCTACAACAGGTTCTTTTGACGGCACTACGGAAACTATACCTACAGGTTGGCAGGATGACCCATACGTTACAGCTGGTAGTATTACATACGTAAGTAAGCGTACTTATACTCAGACACTCGTTAACGGTGTGGCCAGTACAACTTGGACAACCTCTACTTGGTCAACACCTTCTAAGTTCTATGAGAGGGGTGATGATGGTGATAGTTATACTGGTACTACCGAGTACTATAAATTAACTAATAGCACTACCGCACCTACTATCGCATCTGGTTCATGGCTAACAAGTCCACAATTCCCAACATCTAGTAACCAGTATCTATGGAACTACAATGTAAATACCAGAACCATAGGTAATGATATCAACAGTCCTGTGAGTTTAATCACACAGTATGTTGAAGATGGTGTAGGGATATCTTCCATAGGTGAGGAATACGCTAAGAGTAGCTCTGGCACCACTGCACCTACATCGTGGGGGACATATGCAAATGCACTGCCACTGAGTGATACATCACCCTATTTGTGGAACAAAACTACAACTACATATACCGATGCGACTGATACCAGTACATCTACTATTATAGCAATCAAAGGTATTGATGCAGATGCACTAACTGTATCCACCAGCACAACAGGCGGGGTAACCACACTTACATTTAGTGATGGTACAACTGCCACTATTGATGACGGTGCGGATGGTACAGCCTCTGGTGTTAAAATAATATACGCTTCAGATGCCTCTGGAACTGGTGCGTCATTTACTCAAGGTTCTTTAAAATACGCTAACTACTACGAGTGGACAGGTTCTGCTCCTACATCTGTACCCTCTGGTCTTACCTATACTTTATTCGTAGGGGAAGATGGTGATAATGCTGGTGTGTTAGCTATATATGCTGATGATGCAACAGGGACTGGTGCTT
>Ga0315327_10000304_pt1 | contig 23773 bp, 20 predicted proteins | sample M110032315metaG_FD_203460 | JGI IMG/M metagenome (GOLD analysis project Ga0315327, IMG submission 203460) | Ammonia-oxidizing marine archaeal communities from Monterey Bay, California, United States - M1 100m 32315 | ecosystem: Environmental > Aquatic > Marine > Coastal | place: USA: California... | reverse complement strand
AAAGTCGTTGGTAACGAAGCCAAAACGATGATCGAGGTGGCCGTCGATGTCTGAACAAGATGTAAACGAAATCACCGTCACAGTTAACGGCACCCAAATCGAAGCGCAGCCGGGCGAGATGCTCATCGCAGCGGCTGATCGAGCGGGAGTCCACATTCCCAGATTCTGCTATCACGAGCGGATGTCACCGGTGGGAATGTGCCGCATGTGTCTAGTTGATGTTGATACTGGTCGCGGTCCCATGCTTCAGCCGTCATGCATGGTCCCCGTGTCTGAGGGGATGATTGTCGATACCGAATCGGACGATACAAAACGAGCGCAAGAAGGAATTCTTGAGTTCCTATTAGTCAATCACCCGTTGGACTGTCCTGTTTGCGACAAAGGCGGTGAATGCCCGCTCCAAGATCAGACACTTGCCTATGGGCCGGGTGAATCACGGTTCATTGAAGAAAAACGTCACTACGAAAAGCCAATCCCAATATCGGATTTAGTTCACTTAGATCGCGAGCGGTGCATCCTCTGCGACCGGTGCACACGATTTGCCGATGAGATTGCCGGCGATCCACTGATCCAATTCACGGAACGGGGAAATTCGACCCAAGTACTCACCTTTCCAGATGAGCCCTTTAGTTCTTATTTCTCAGGTAACACTGTGCAAATCTGCCCCGTGGGCGCGTTGACCGCTGCCCCGTATCGATTTAAAGCACGTCCATGGGACCTGGAAGAGAACGAATCAACATGCACGACTTGTTCGATGGGGTGTCGCATCGCAGTTCAATCATCGAGAAACGAACTCGTTCGGTATCTTGGCGTCGACGTTGAGTCCGTAAACCACGGTTGGCTTTGCGACAAAGGAAGATTCAACTTTGAGGCCGTAAACAGTGATGAACGCCTCACCTCTCCCTTGGTCCGAGACCCAGATAACCAACGGCAACTATTAGGGACTGACTGGGGGTCAGCACTAGCAAGCTCAGCTGAAGCTATTCGTCGCGCCGGCCCTCAACGGATCGGAATCATTGGCGGCTCAAGATTGACGAATGAAGATGCGTATGCCTGGTCAAAATTCGCTCGGTCGGTAGTCGGCACTGACAATATTGATGCACAGTTAGGTGATGGTCTCCCGGCCGAGTTGGTCTTAGGTTTACCGCCCGCGACCATCGCAGATGCATGCGAAGCAGACACAGTTCTGATAGTCGGTCCAGATCTTAAAGAAGAGCTGGCAATACTTCATCTTCGACTTCGGGGAGCAGCTACAAAGGGTCGAACCCAAATAGTTGAAATAGGAGCTACTGCAACCGGAAGTGAGCCATATGCTCAGCGTTCAATTCGCTGTGAATCAGGCGAAGCAGCGAAGGCTCTCAGCGAACTACTGAATAGCGATGACCCACTAGCAAAACAACTCCGCGATGGTTCTGTTGTAGTAGTCCTAGGGCGATCATCGGTTGCTGAATCCGCAGACCCGGCGGTTGCTACCGCGTCATTAATCCAATCGGAACTTCCTCATGCCACTTTCCTGGCCGCACTGCGGAGAGGAAATGTGCGGGGAGCTCTAGATATGGGCCTGACCCCCGGGTTCCTTCCCGGGCGTACCAGAATCAGTAATCCCAGTGCGATGCTTGCTCAGAAATGGCAACAGATCCCCGAAGAACAAGGTCTAGACACTTCTGAAATGTTGCAAGCCGCCGCTGCTGGACAAATTGAAACCCTGATCTTGTTGGGAGCAGATCCCCTATCTGATTTCCCTGATCGGAATCTGGCAGCGGAAGCCATTCAAAAAGTAAAAACCGTTATAGCGATTGACAACTTTGTTACTTCTTCTGTAGCGCAAGCTGACATTGTTTTGCCAGCGACGGCGTATGGAGAGCAAAGCGGCACCACAACAAATATTGAGGGGCGCATCAGCAGGGTCACACAAAAAATTACTCCTCCAGGATCGACTCGCGATGATTGGATGATCGCTACAGAACTGGCCTGGCGACTTGGTGGCGACTTGGAGTTAACATCCAAAGAGGATATTTGGCGCGAAATTGAACAAGTCGCACCCAGCCACGCGGGCGTCACTCTAGAAAGAGTGCTCAGTAACGAAACGCTCGAGGGAATTCTGGTTCAGGAAACTTCCATAGATCTGGATTTGCCCGTTCCTAGAGACACGCCAATCGCTGATGGATATGGGTTAAGGCTTATTAGTGGCCGCAAGCTATGGGATGCGGCAACAACGACAACGCACAGCCCATCGCTCCGACACCTAGCAGAATCGCCAAGTCTCAAAGTTCACTCGAACGACCTTGAACGGTTAGGTATACCAACCGGTACTGAAGTTCGGGTCATCTCTACCCGCGCCACCGAAAACCTGACAGTGGTAGCTGATGACAACGTCCAACGCGGAACCGCAGTACTGCCATTTAATCAACCAGGCGGAAGCGCAAATCGATTTATAGACGCTACAGCGGTAATCAATGACATAAGGATTGAAACCTTGTGACGGGGGATCCTCTTTTTCTCGATGGGGTTGACCTCGCTGACATTGGCATTATGGCTGCGAAAGTGCTGATCGCTTTTACATTTTTGCTTGTCGCAACCATGTTTATGGTCTGGTTCGAGAGAAAACTGATCTCGGATATGCAGAACCGGATCGGCCCCAACGTGGCAGGCCCGTGGGGTCTATTACAAACCTTTGCCGACGGTGTGAAGTTCTTTTTCAAAGAGGATCTTCGTCCAGAAAATGCTGACCCTCTAGTTTTTCGGCTGGCACCATACATAGCCGCAGTCACTGCTTTCCTCTCGTTTGCCGTTGTACCTATTGGTGGATCTTTTGGCGGCGGCTCATCAGGGACTGTCACCATTTTTGGGCGAGAGACATATCTACAAGTAGCTGACCCACCGATCGGCATTTTGCTGTTACTTGCGATGTCGTCAATTGCCGTTTACGGAGTGATGCTCGCTGGCTGGGCATCTGGCTCAAAATATCCTCTTATAGGTTCGGTGCGTGCTTCAGCACAGGCCATCTCCTACGAGGCGGCCCTAGGAATGGCTACGGTCGTAGTTGTAATCCTTGCTGGCACCCTTTCTACCCACGGCATTGTTGCCGCTCAATCAGGGGGTATCACTAGATGGTTCGTCGTTTCTTCGGGAATTGTTCCATTCATCGTGTTCCTCATTGCAGCAACTGCGGAACTTAACCGCCCACCGTTTGACTTAGTTGAAGCGGAACAGGAGCTGGTAGGAGGCTTCCACACGGAGTATTCCTCAATCCGCTTCGCCCTTTTCTTCCTAGCGGAATTCATGAATGTAATCACTATGTCGGCGATTATGGTCACTCTGTTCTTTGGAGGCCCAGCTGGACCAATTTTGTTCGGTATGACCTGGTTCTGGCCAACTATTTGGTTCCTCCTCAAGGTCCTCGCGTTCTTGTTTGTATTTGTCTGGTTCCGAGCGACCCTTCCCAGACTTCGTTACGACCAACTAATGCACCTTGGTTGGAAACTCCTCATCCCATTAATTCTGTTCTGGCTAATGTTCATCAGCCTCAAAGAACTTCGGGCCGCTCATGACTGGAACTGGTTCGCAACATATGGTGCTGCCTTCGTTGCATTGGCTATTGGAACTTCTCTTCTCTTAGCGGGACTTCGCGCCGGAGACCGTGCCTTCCAAGATGAATTAGAGGAGGCGTAGTGGGGTACCTCGACGGCTTCAAAGTCACTTTCATGAAGCTCTTTGAAGAGAGAGTTACAACTGAGTATCCAAAAGAGAAACGCCCTAAGCCCCCGCGGTTCCACGGCCGACATGTCCTTAATCGGTACGAAGATGGCATGGAAAAATGTATTGGTTGTGAACTGTGTGCCGGTGTATGCCCTGCAAGGTGCATATATGTGAGAGGCGCCGATAACTCTGAGTCGGACCCAGTATCTCCAGGAGAACGGTATGGATACGTATACGAGATCAACTACCTGCGGTGTATCCACTGTGACCTATGTGTCGAAGCTTGCCCAACCGAAGCCATTACCGAGTCAAAGCTATTTGAATTCAGTTTTGCCAACAGATCAGATGCGATCTATACAAAAAATGAGCTAGTCGTAGGAGACGACGGTCTACCTCAACGTCAGCCCTGGGAACTTTGGCACGAAGGCGATGATCTCGCCACATCTGGTTGGATGCGCGCTACTGCGTCGGCTGGAAACCCTGACTATCAAAATCGAGTTGGTTGGAGTGGCGAACTTGGTTATGGCACGAGAAACCCTGAAATCGGTCAGCACGACTTAGCCAAAGATGAAAAATCCGAGATGCCGCCTGAGGAGCACGACCAGTCGGAGGATCTTCATTAATGGTTGACACTGTTGTCTTTATCGTCGCCGCAGCCATATGTCTGACAGGAGCCCTGGGAGTCATTCTTGCTCGCAACCCAGTTCATTCGGCATTGATGTTGGTGATGACTTTGTTCGGTATAGCGGTTCAGTTCGTAGCTCAAGAAGCCCACTTTCTTGCCGCAGTCCAAGTAATTGTCTACGCGGGAGCGATAGTTGTCCTGTTCCTATTTGTCATCATGTTGTTGGGAGTCGATCGAGCCCAAAATTTAGAGCTATCTGTCCTACCCGTTCAAAAATGGGCAGCTCTTGTGTTCGCTGGGGGTTCGTTTGCGGTACTTGCACTGCTCATCATTGTCGTTAAAGAACCTGTTACCGGAGCCGAAGCAATGGGCGGATCGGCGACAGGAGATGAAAATGTAAGACTTTTAGCACGCTCACTATTTTCCGATTATGTCTACGCATTTGAACTGACCTCCTTGTTATTGGTGATCGCTGTCATAGGGGCCGTCGTCCTCGCGCGCAAACCAAAGAACGTGTCAGATGTCATTACTGAAGAGGGGAGCGAAGCCTGATGGAAATCACCACAGGCTGGTACCTCGTCCTCGGAGCCCTGTTGTTTGTGATTGGAGGGACAGGACTTCTAATTCGTCGCAATCCTCTGGTCATGCTGATGTGCGTTGAACTAATGCTGAACGGCGTGAATCTCAGTTTCGTGGCTTTCGCCCGACAGCTCGATGACATTGGAGGTCAAACTGTCGTTTTCTTCGTGCTTGTGGTCGCCGCAGCTGAAGTGGTTGTCGGATTAGGACTAGTCGTGGCGATCTTACGTCGTCAACCCGGCACGACAGCAGATGACCTTTCGGCACTGAAGGGGTGATGTCATGGTTGAACTAGTTTGGCTTGTCCCCGCTCTTCCGCTGCTTGGGTTCTTTTTGCTACTGCTGATCGGACACAGGGTTGGTGAACCTCGATCAGGATGGATTGCCACAATCGCTGCAGGGGCGTCTTTCCTAGCAACCTTTGTGGTTTTCGTGGGTTTGTTGGGGAGAGACGGACACTCCGGCGATCGCTCATATGAGTTCATTCTTTTTGATTGGCTACCCGCCGGATCCTTGAAGGTAGAAGCTGGATTTCTAGTTGATCCCCTCTCGATCACGATGGCCTTATTTGTCACTGGGGTCGGAGCGTTAATCCACCTGTATTCGATCGGATACATGCATGGAGATCCCAAGTACTCGAAATTCTTCCTATACCTAAACCTCTTCTTGTTCTCGATGCTCATGTTGGTGTTCGGCAACAACTTGGTCGTCACTTTTCTTGGTTGGGAAGGAGTTGGAGCATGCTCTTATTTCCTTATTTCTTTCTGGCACCAGCGCGAAAGTGCAGCTACCGCGGGCAAAAAAGCCTTCGTCACAAATCGAGTAGGGGATTGGGGATTTATGATCGCCACATTCGCTATTTGGTCGGCGCTAGGCACCATTACCTACACCGAAATTTCCGACTCTCCGGCGATGTCCGCAGCAACCGGCACAGCAGTCTCACTCCTTCTATTTGTGGCTGCAGCAGGCAAATCGGCACAGCTGCCCCTATACGTCTGGTTACCCGACGCGATGGAAGGACCAACTCCAGTTTCGGCAATGGTGCACGCCGCGACGATGGTGACCTCAGGGGTCTATCTACTGGTTCGGATGAATAGCGTTCTGACTGATGATGCGCTGCTGATCATCGCAGTCGTCGGCGCCGCAACTGCTTTGTTTGCTGCGCTATGCGCTGTGGCTCAGCACGACATCAAAAAAGTCTTGGCATATTCGACTGTTAGCCAATTGGGTTACATGTTCCTTGCTATTGGCTCTGGTGCATACGTAGCCGCGATCTTTCATGTCATCACTCACGCATTTTTCAAAGCGTTGCTGTTCTTGGGATCTGGTTCAGTGATTCACGGTATGCACGACGAACAGGACATGCGAAAGATGGGGGCGTTGCGCGCAGTCATGCCCATAACGGCAGGCACGTTCATTGTCGGTTGGTTGGCGATAGCAGGCGTTCCGCCGTTTGCTGGATTCTGGTCCAAAGATGAAATCTTGCTCGCTGCCTGGGAACAAAAAAATATTGGACCCTTGCTGTGGTTTGTTGGTTTAGTCACGGCGCTACTCACGGCTTACTACATGAGTCGCCAGGTCATCTTGGTGTTCTTCGGACAACAGAAGTGGGAAGAAGACGTCCATCCGCACGAGTCACCTTGGACCATGACGACTCCGTTGTGTGTGCTTGCTGGCGCAGCTGTAGTTGGCGGAGCTATCAATTTGCCGCTCGTCAAAGACTGGCTCGTACTGGAACATTTTCTGGAACCAATCTTCCACCATCCGCACCACTTCTCCTCAGGAACTTCAACAAAGATCGCTTTGGCCGTGATTTCAGTCGTGGCTGGACTCATCGGAATATCGATAGCAATACTGAGTTGGCTGACGCGGCGAATTCCAACAGAACGCCTAGAACCTGAATTCCTAGAAAACGCAATGTATGTAGACGCAACATACGCCCGAGTAGTTGGTGGGGCTGGGACTTCGAGTTTCCAAAAGACAGCAGATTTTGATGCGGCAATAGTCGACGGGTCTGTCAATGGCTTCGGTCGGGTGATCATGAAATTCGGTCAACTAATACAGCCGACCCAGTCTGGCTATATGCGCAATTACGCCATTGGAGTGGCGGTCGGCGCCCTAGTAATAGTCGCAGTCTTGGCATGGGGGCTGCTGCTGTGATCGAACTATTAGCAGCCCAGAATGCGGTTTCGTTCCCGGTCTTGAACGCGTTAATTATCGTTCCCATCGCTGGGGCTCTGGTAGTGGTCCTGTTACCCAACAGTAGACCTGAGTTGATGCGCCCTATCGGGGCTATTTTTGCGTCTATAGCTGGAGCCCTTGCGCTCTATGTCATGACTCAATTCTCAGTTCACGACCCAGGATTCCAATTCCAGTCGATTCAGTCATGGATTCCGAGTCTGGGCATCAACTGGCACGTAGGAGTGGATGGAATTTCACTGTGGCTGGTTGTGCTGACTGGCCTAATCACCCCGATAGTTCTTGTTGCAGTCGACCCGCACCACGATCCCAAGCCTTACACAGCATGGCTGCTTTTGTTGCAGGCTGGCTCTTTCGGAGCTTTCTTGGCGCTCGATCTATTTCTGTTCTTTGTGATGTTCGAAATCGTACTGGTACCCATGTACATGCTGATTGGTGGCTGGGGATACGACGACCGACGCTATGCAGCGACCAAATTCTTTCTTTACACAATGGCGGGTTCAGCACTCATGCTCGTCGCGATCGTCAGTGTCGCTACGTTGAGTTCAGGTAGCCAAGACATCACTTTCAATGTCATCGAATTGGCGCAACGTCAAGCCTTGTCTACCAACACGGCCCGCCTGTGCTTCCTAGCCTTTGTGCTTGCGTTCGTGATCAAAGTGCCGGTCGTTCCAGTTCACACATGGTTGCCTGACGCGCATACGCAAGCGCCCACAGCCGGTTCAGTGGTGCTAGCCGCGGTCATGCTCAAATTGGGGACTTATGGGTTGCTTCGTTTTGGCCTTTACCTATTCCCTGAAGCTTCTGTCTGGGCGGCTCCAACGCTGGCTACCTTGGGCGTTATAGGAGTGGTCTACGGCGCAATCGTAGCCACGATGCAAAAGGACTTGAAACGACTCGTTGCGTACTCCTCAGTTGCCCACATGGGCTTCATAGTGCTGGGCATTTTTGCATTTACTACGCAAAGCCTGGAAGGAGGGGTGCTGCAGATGATCAACCATGGTTTGTCGACAGGAGCACTGTTCCTTTTGGTTGGCATGCTCTATGAAAGAAGAAAAACTCGAGCGATAGCGGAACTCAGCGGCATCCAATCTGCAGCTCCAATTTTTGCTGGTTTTTTCACTGTTGCGATGTTGTCGTCAATAGGTGTACCCGGATTGAACGGTTTCGTAGGTGAGTTCCTAATTCTGATCGGTTCCTATGAAACCCGTCGTTGGTGGACTGTTATAGCGGCCACGGGCGTCATCCTCGCAGCCCTCTATCTTCTTTGGGCCTATCAGAGGGTCTTTCATGGCGAACCAACCGCAGATGATGAGAAAACTGCAGACCTCAGTCTTAAAGAAGGATTGGTCTTAGCTCCGTTCCTAGCAGGAATCGTTTTTTTAGGTATCTACCCCAAACCCCTACTAGAGCGAATAGAACCAGCTGTTAACAACCTTATTTCACACCTTGAACACCATTCTGATTATGTCCAACCAGACCTTGGAGATCCCGTAGTTGTAGAGGGCGACCATGGAAGTAAGGACGACCACTAATGGGAGACCTGCAACTAGTTGGTTTCGTTGGACCGTCAGTTAATTGGTGGGCTTTGATGCCGCAAATTATTTTGTTGGGAGCAGCTCTGGTTGTTCTCCTTGTCAGCGCACTTGCCCCGCAACGAGCATCAACTGTTTTCACAACTGTCACCACGCTGTGCGCAGCCTCCACCTCGTTTGTAGTAGCGCTAGGTCTTTGGAACGATGTCAAGACCGACGGCCCTTCGTCATCGATTGCTTCTGCTTTTGGACTTGATGGATTCAGCATCTTCTTTACAGTGCTGATTTTGATCGGTTTGGCAACTACTGCATTGCTTTCACATGGGTATTTAGACCGCGAAGGGATCGACCCACCAGAGTTTCATGCGCTGCTCTTGTGCTCGGCAGCTGGTGCCATCGTCATGGCCTCAGCTAATGACTTAATAGTGATGTTTCTGGGTCTCGAAGCCTTATCTATTGGTATCTACGTGATGATTGCAATGCATCATCGAAGATCTGAAGCTCGTGAATCGGCGATCAAGTATTTTGTGCTTGGAGCCTTCAGTTCCGCCTTTTTGTTATATGGGATAGCACTTACATACGGAGCTACAGGATCTACGAATCTGGTGCACGTCCGTAATTATCTTGATGTTGTCGTATTCCGAGATCAGCATCTATTAATGGCAGCAATGGCACTGTTGCTCGTGGGTCTTTCTTTCAAAGTCGCGGCGGCTCCATTCCACTTTTGGGCACCAGACGTCTATCAGGGTGCCCCGAGCCCCGTTACTGGCTGGATGGCCTCGATAGCGAAAGCAGCGGGTTTCGCTGCCATCCTAAGAATCTTCTTCGCCGCCTTCGCGAGTCACGATGTGGATTGGGCTCCGATAGTCGGCGCGTTGGCCGTGATCACCTTGGTTGTGGGCGCGGTAATGGCGATACTGCAGACTGACGTGAAACGAATGCTTGCGTTCTCGTCGGTCAGCCACGCCGGGTACGTCCTCGTTGCTGTTCATTCGGCCAGTGCTGCAGGAACTTCGGCGGCTCTCTTTTATTTGTTTACCTACACGCTTATGGTTTTGGGCTCCTTTGCGGTTGTAGGGGCGATGGGAAGCGATGATGAGCATCCACTTAGCCGCTACGCAGGCCTTGGACGCAGTCGACCGGTAATCGCTATTGGATTCACTGTGCTTTTGTTAGCTCAAGCAGGAATTCCGACGACCTCTGGGTTCATCGCCAAATTTCAAGTCATAGCAGCGGCAGTGGAGAATAAGAGCTACTTCATCGCGGCAGTATCAATGGTTACTGCTGTTATCGGCGCCTATATGTACCTACGCATCGTGATGGCTATGTATGTAGTAGATGAAGGAGAAGAAGGGCCGTCACCGGTATGGCACTGGACTACTTCAGTTGTGGTAATTGCCGCAGTTAGCTTCACGGTTATTGTTGGCTTAGTGCCACAATTTCTTATTGATTTCGCAGAAGATGCAGTCCCAATTCTGATTCGAGGGTGAGGTCCAAATAGGTGTTAAATCAGCAATACAAGCTTCGTGACATAAGAAACAAGAATCGTGGGCAACAATCACGTCTTTTCTTCTCTGGGCACGATAACTTTCACTACGTCCGAAGCCCGCGGAACGAGGCGCCGCGCTGGGTTTTGGAAAGCCCCGAAACCCCTAGCTAGTCTCAATAATCGTGTCGGAATTACTGCGGAGCTACCTGACTGTCGGGATATTTGGTGTAGCCGCTATTGCTATGGCCGGGGCCATGCTCACCATTGCCCGAATTCTGCGCCCGAGTCGCCCCACGAGGCAAAAGTTGATTGCCTACGAAAGCGGGGTAGACCCCGTGGGCGGAGACTGGGCCCAAAGCCAGATTCGCTACTACGTCTTCGCAGTCCTGTTTGTCCTTTTTGATGTCGAAGCAGTTTTTATTTTCCCATGGGCCACTCGACTTGAGGTCTATGGAGTTTTTGGGCTGGTTGAGATGGCGATTTTCATTTTCATTCTCTTACTTGGTTTGTTCTATGCATGGCGTAAGGGTGTTTTGAGATGGGTTTGAGGAAGGCTTAACAGATGGGACTCATTGAAAAAGGCAAGATGCCAAAACCACTCAGTTGGCTTCTTAACTTCGGGCGCGCCCGCTCACTTTGGGTATATCAGTGGGGGCTTGCGTGCTGCGCGATTGAAATGGGTGCCGCTTTTGGATCACCGCGTTATGACGTTATGCGGCTGGGTGTAATCCCGTTCCCTGCTAGTCCCAGGCAGGCAGACTTAGTAGTTATTTCGGGAACCGTCACCGACAAAATGTCCCCAGTTATTCTTCGGCTGTATGAACAGATGCCTGAGCCTAAATACGTTATTTCCATGGGTTCCTGTGCAAACTGCGGCGGCCCTTACTGGGATAGCTATTCGGTCACCAAAGGCGTTGATCAATTGATTCCGGTGGATGTGTACGTCCCTGGTTGTCCGCCAAGGCCGGAAGCGCTGCTAGAAGGCATCGTTTTGTTACAAGAACGCATCCAGGCAGAGGACATAACTGAGAAGTGGCAGGGTCCACCCATAGTGGTAGAAGGGTGAACTGATGACTGACGAAACTCCCCCGGAAGAAAACGTTGATGTTGATGAGAAAAGAGAAGCTCTCTTAATTTCCTTCTCCGAAATCCTCGGAGAAGATCTTGTTGAGTCGCACCTTCGCGCCAATGAAGACCTATGGCTACGCATCAGGAGCGAGAGTTGGCAGGACTCGACCCGGGCGGTGCAGTCCGCAGGTTTTGAATACTTCGGTTTCCTGTCAGCTATTGACTGGGAAATAGCCCCCGAAGGACGCTACGAAGACACTGAGTTTGATGGTGGTCTTGACGAAGAAGATGACGAGCCAGTCGAAATTGACAGTTCGACAGGCTACGCGGGTGGGGAAAGCCGTTTCCAAATTTTGGCTCAGTTCTATTCTCTTAGCCAACAGGTCGGGGTGATACTCAAAACCGATGTGGGTGAAGATATGACCATCGATACCATTCGCGACATCTTCCCTGGCGCAGACTGGCATGAACGCGAGACATATGAGATGTTCGGTATTTCCTTTCGAGGTCATCCAACTTTGCAGCCCCTTTATCTGCCGACCGAATTCGAAGGACATCCGCTGAGAAAAGACTTCCCTTTGCTTGCTCGACAAGTAAAACCATGGCCCGGAGTTGTCGATATCGAAGAGATTCCTGAACATCTTGAAGCTCAACTCGAAGCCGAAGTAATGGCGGCGTTTGAGGCGAATGGGGGTGCTTCATGACTGCCACCTCAGATCGTGAACAGATGGCTTATATAAGTTCTCAAGCTGCCGATGCTCGAGTAAATGTTGAGCTTGACACCGGGGACATGACCTTAAATATCGGGCCTCAACACCCGGCCACTCACGGAACTCTGCGTATCGCCTGTCAGCTTGATGGTGAACAAGTTATTCGCGCTGAACCAATGATGGGCTACATGCACCGCGGCTATGAAAAGCTTTGCGAAGTTCGCACCTATCCACAATGCACGACTCTCATTAACCGCATCGACTGGCTAGGTAGTTTTGCGAATGAAGTGCCATTCATTCTTGCTGCGGAACGGTTAATGGAAGTCGAAGCGCCGCCCCGGGCCCAGTGGATAAGAACAATTCTTTTTGAGCTCAGTCGAGTCGCGAACCTAGCGTTGTTCCTAGGTGATATGGGCGTTCAAATTGGGGCCCTGACACCAGTATTTTTTGCGTTCCGAGATCGCGAGCGTGTCCTAAACCAAATTGAAGAGGTCACCGGCGGGAGATTCCACCCAAACTTTGACCGGATTGGTGGGCTAAAAGACGATATTCCAAAGGGGTGGATAGAAGAAACTCGTTCCGTCATGGTCAAAATGCGGACCTTTTGTGATGAGATGGAAGATCTCCTCGTAGGCAATGAAATTTTTCAAGCCCGCTGTCGTGGCGTAGGCGTCATACCCCCTGAAGTAGCTCTTGGCTACGGACTTTCTGGGGCAAACCTTCGTGCCAGCGGCGTTGATTGGGATTTACGTCGAGATGCGAACCCTGGCTTGGCTTGGGATCAAATTGAATGGCGTGTCTGGACACATCCGGATGGAGATTCGTTTGCTCGATATTGGGTAAGACTTCAAGAAACCCGAGAAGCCACGCACATGGTCGACCAGCTTCTTGATGGAATTCCCAGTGGGCCGATCATGGCAAAAGTTCCGAGAATAATTAAGGTTCCGGCTGGTGAGGCGTATGTGTCAACAGAAAATCCTCTCGGAGAAATGGGCTATTACGTCGTTAGTAAGGGCGATTTAGGGCCGTTCCGGGTCAAGATTCGGACACCTAGCTTCAACAATATTTCGATTGTTCCATGGGTGATGAAGGGCGTATACGTCCCAGACGTCATCACTATTCTGGGCTCCCTGTACTTCATCTTGGGAGATATCGACCGGTGACGACACTCCTTGCTCTTCCTTACTGGCAAGAAACCGGCATCAAGCTCGGTTTAGCTCTAGTGATAATTCCTACCACTTCGCTAATTTTGGTCTATCTATTCCTGTTCAAGATGATGGCTTTTATGCAGAGTCGCCTAGGCCCCAATGACACGGGCCCGTATGGAACGCTTCAGCTGATAGCAGAAGCAATCAAGTTTTTGCAGAAAGAAGATATTCACCCAGCTCAGGCTGATCGTCGAGTATTTCGCATGGCGCCGGTGGTAGTCCTTGGTTCTACTTTTCTTTTGTATGTGATTCTTCCGGCTGGGCCTGATGCCGTTGTTGAAAATCTTGACACTGGGATCTTCTACGCGATGGCTGTTTCATCACTGTCAGTTCTCGGAATTTTGATGGCGGGTTGGTCCTCGGCGAACAAGTATGCGCTGTTGGGTGGTTTGAGGGCTGCCGGCCAATTAATCGCCTATGAGCTTCCTCTGATTCTCGCCGTGATGGGCGTTGTGATCCAAGCCGAGACACTTAATTTGCAGGGGATAGTAGTTGCGCAGGCGACCGGAGAAATTTTTGGCTTTGGCGGAATCGGTAATCCGTTTATTTTCACTCAATTCTTAGCTTTCCTGATCTTTATGATCGCTGCTCAAGCTGAATTAACTCAGACGCCATTTGATATGCCCGTCGCGGAAACTGAACTTGTGGGCGGTTTTCACATTGAATACACGGGATTTCGTTTCCTACTGTTTTTCATGGCGGAATTCGGCACAGCATTCGCATTTGCGGCGCTGGCATCAGTGATGTTCCTAGGGGGTTGGTGGATTCCCGGTTTTGACGTTGACGACAACATCCTGAACGTGTTGGGTCCGGGAGTGATGCTCGGCAAAATCCTTTTGATCTCATTCTTCATTTTTTGGGTTCGATTTACCTACCCGAGACTTCGCGAAGATCAACTGCAGAAGTTCGCGTGGAAAGTATTAATTCCTTTATCTCTGGCAAACATCGTTTTGACCGGAATCTTTAAGGTGGTCTTCTGATGCCGCAATTACCTGGCTTGATTAAAGGTCTTGGCGTAACAGCTAAAACCGCTGGGCGTACGCTGTTTCCGAAGCGTGGATGGAAAACGCTGATCCCAGCTCCTCAAAAAGGTGCGGTGACTGTTCAGTACCCCCATGAGAAAGAGGCGCCACCGGAGCGGGCTCGGGGCGTTATTGCACTGCATGAAGAGAACTGCACTGCCTGCATGCTTTGTTCGCGGTCCTGCCCCGATTGGTGTATCTATATCGAGGGCCACAAGGTAAAAGCGCCACCTCGAAGAGAAGGTGGTAAACCTCGCACGGTCAATATGCTCGACCGATTCGATATTGACTATGCACTGTGCATGTATTGCGGCATATGTGTCGAAGTTTGCCCATTCGATGCGCTCTTTTGGACACCAGAATACGAATACAGCGAGCCTCGGATTGCCGATCTACTCCACGATAAAGATCGATTAGGTGAGTGGATGGATACAGTTCCCGACTTCCTTGACTATGAACCAGGTTCTGAACAGAAGGTCAGAAAGGTCCCGAGGTAAGACTTTATGGTCGCTCAAAATATCTTTTTTGGGATTCTCTCCGCCATAGTGATCGTTTCTGCGTTGCGGATGGTCACGACGCGAAACATCGTCCATGCTGCTCTATATTTAGTTGCGGTTTTAGCTGGACTCGGTGCTCTCTATGTTCTCTTGACAGCTGAATTCGTAGCTACCACTCAAGTTCTGGTCTATATCGGTGCAGTGATGGTGCTCTTTTTGTTCGGCATCATGTTAACCAAAGCCCCGCTTGGGAATGAGATGGAAATGACCGGCAAGCAGTGGCCTCTAGCCGCCCTTGTCGCCGCCCTTCTTGGTGGAGTTACGATTTATTCTTTGCTCAATGGTTTTGGCTCTGATCGCCTTGTTACTGATGGACCGGTTTACCGAACTGCAGACGTTTCGGATGAAGTGTTTTCTACCTATATCATCCCGTTCGAGGCGGTATCAGTACTTCTTCTCGCAGCCTTAATCGGTGCGATCGTCTTAGCGAGAAAGGACTGATGTGTTACTAAACCAGTTCTTGATTCTTGGAGCCGTGCTATTTGCTGTCGGCGTATATGGAGTTCTTGCCAGAAAAAACGGCGTCATGGTTTTGATGTCTATTGAATTGATGCTCAATGCGGTCAATATCAACTTGGTTGTGTTTGGTGTTCAACACGGCGTTGTCTCCGGTCAAGTATTTGCGCTGTTTGTCATAGCCGTTGCTGCTGCTGAAGTCGGCGTTGGCCTGGCCATCGTCCTTCTTCTGTACCGCAACCGAACCAGTATCGATGTCGAAGACTTCGATTTGATGCGGGGATAGAGCAGAACTATGTGGATGCTAGAAAACGCCTTCGTTATTCCGCTGATCCCAGCGATTTCCTTTGTCGTAATTCTCTTCTTTGGAAAGCGTTATATAGGCGCTGACCGAGTACATATCGTCGGCATAACAGCGCTAGGGCTTGTTTGGGTTCTATCTGCTGTCGCTGCATTTCAGTGGACCCAAAGGGTAGAAAATCCGCCACCAGATGCGATCGTCCAAGTCCAACATCATGGCGATGACCATGGCGATGACCATGGCGATGACCATGGCGATGACCATGGCGATGACCATGGCGATGACCATGGCGATGACCATGGCGATGACCATGGCGATGACCATGGCGCAGGGTCTGGACACGCTGGTGATGGCCATGGCGGAGGTCACTCAAGTCCGTTGATTCGGCCGGTCATATCAACATTCTCGGATTGGTGGTCCAATGCCGGCGTCAACTTTGCCGTAGGAACCTTCGTAGACGGCCAGACGGTGCTTTTGTTGATTGTGGTCGCCTCAATATCTCTCCTAGTGCATATTTATTCCACTGAATATGTGAAAGGCGATCGTAGGTACGTTCACTACTACGCTTTCTTAAGCCTTTTTACTGCCGCGATGTTGTTCTTCGTCATGGCTCAGAACATCATCCAACTTATTGTGGGATGGGAGTTAGTAGGTGTCTGTTCTTTCGCACTCATTGGTCATTGGTGGGAAGAGAAACCAAACACCGATGCAGCCCTAAAGGCGTTTTTAACAAATCGTGTGGGAGACGTGGGTCTCTTGGTCGGGATGATTGTCCTCTGGGGGACTTTCAAAACCTTTGACATCGATGTGATCAACACAATGATCTCAACCAATCCTGGTGCTCATCACCTTGCGCTGCTAGTTGCCGCCTGCTGTTTAATGGCAGCGGTTGCTTCTAAATCCGGCCAATTCCCTCTCCACACCTGGCTGCCAGATGCAATGGCTGGACCAACTCCCGTGTCAGCGTTAATTCACGCTGCGACCATGGTTGTTGCTGGGGTTTACATGATTGCCCGCTTGTACCCAGTGTTTTACGAAGGGTTCTCAATCGGTACCAGCTCGATAAACCTCATGGCTTTCATAGGTGGATTCACTGCGCTGATCGGTGCTGGGCTTGCATTTGCTCAGTGGGACATAAAAAAGGTCCTCGCCTACTCAACCGTTTCTCAGTTGGGTTACATGGTTATGGCTCTCGGAGTCGGGGCTTGGACCGCTGCCATATTCCATCTATTTACGCATGCCTTCTTTAAAGCGTGTTTATTCCTCGGAGCTGGTTCAGTGAGCCACGCAGCGCATCACACTTTCGATATGCGCAAGATGGGTGGGCTGAGAAAGGACATGCCGCACACCTATCGCACCTTTGTGATTTCCTCACTAGCCCTCGCTGGCATCTTCCCGTTCGCTGGGTTTTGGTCAAAAGATGAAATTTTATTGGGGTCACTTGTAGGTCAGCAAAATGGCTATCCGCTGATGCTCATCTTCGGCTGTGCCGTGGCACTAATGACGGCCGCATACATGACACGTGTCATTTGGTACACCTTCCATGGCGAATTCCGTGGCCATGGTCACCCACACGAATCCCCGAAAGTAATGACCGTTCCGCTTTGGATTCTGGCAGGAATGGCAGTGCTTGCCGGAGCGTTCAACTTGCCAGGACCCGTTCTAGAGCCCATAGGACTCGAAGGTCTTGCCCACCGGATTCAAACTTACGCTGAACCTTCAGTTTATTTAAATGGCTTAGGGCTTTCGCACCCTGACCCGTCCCTAACGATGGCCCTAGTAGGCCTGGCGCTAGCTTTATCTGGAATACTCATTACTTACTTGTATTACTGGCGACGGATCGGATTACACGGTCTGACCGAACGCAACCGGTACGCCCGAAGGGGATACACAATCCTTGAGAACAAGTATTATCTTGACCATCTTTACAACGACGTAATCGTTGAGACAGTCAAACGACCAGTCGCAAAATGGGCCAATAGGTTCAACCAGAACGTCATAGATCGAACCGTAAACACTGCCGGAGAAACCGCTCGAGATGTCGGTCGATGGGTGTACAAGTGGATCGATCAAGGTGCCATTGACGGTTCCGTCAATGCCGCCGCCCGCGGCGCGGATTCCTCTGGCGAGGGTCTTCGCTCTATCCAGTCCGGAAAAGTTCAGAACTACGGACAGTTGCTTTTCGGAGCAGCTGCCGTTCTGGCCATAGTCTTCGTGATCGTCGTATAGGAGCAGCACAGTGGAAGTGACAGGATTTGATACCTGGGTCTTGAGCCTGGCGGTGTTCCTGCCCTTGGTAGGCGCACTGATCGTCATGTTGATACCAAAAGCCTATGAAACCGAGCTCAAATTAGTTGCCTTGGGTTCGTCGCTGATAGCGCTTGTTGTGGGGGCTTACATAGCGATCCAATTTGACTATGGTGCGGCCGGCGAGCTCCAGTTCGTGGTCGACAAAGGCTGGATTGATGTTATAAACAGTCGTTACATCGTCGGATTAGATGGGCTTTCACTACCCCTGCTGTTGTTATCGCTTGTTGTAGTTCCGCTATGTCTGATCTACAGCTGGAATCACATTCCTGATCCCGGTAACCCCAAAGCCTTTTTTGTGCTGTTGCTTATTTTGTCGACAGGAATGAACGGTTCGTTCGTTTCTCAAGACATGATTCTTTTCTTCGTCTTCTTTGAAGTCGTGCTCCTGCCCATGTACTTCCTGATTGGTGTTTGGGGTGGCGAAGATCGGCGATACGCGTCACTCAAATTCTTCCTGTACACCCTGTTCGGCTCAGCATTGATGATCATTAGCTTTTTAGCCCTGTTCTTCCTGTCAAAGGATGCTTCGGGACAGTTGCTTCAGACGTTTGATATGAGAATTCTCACTGATGTTGCAGGCGTAGGAATCATCAAAAGCACACAAGTCTGGATTTTCGCAGGGTTATTCATGGGCTTTGGCATAAAGGTTCCAATGTTCCCATTTCACACCTGGCTTCCGGATGCACATACACAAGCTCCGACCGTCGGCTCTGTGATTCTTGCGGCTGTTCTCCTAAAACTGGGCACCTACGGCTTTATCAGAATAGCAATCCCGTTTTTACCCGAAGGAGCTATTGCTTGGGCGCCTTGGATAGGGCTTCTGGCGGTAATAGGCATTATCTACGGGGCATTGGGGTGCCTGGCGCAAAAAGATATGAAGCGCCTTATCGCCTTCTCGTCAGTGGCTCACATGGGCTTTGTCATGTTGGGGATAGCTACCCTCACTGATTTCGGTATTAACGCAGCTGTCTTTGGGATGGTTGCTCATGGCCTGATCACCGGCATGCTTTTCTTTGTCGCTGGATCAATCAAAGAGCGTTATCACACGCTTGAAATCGCTCGCCTTGGAGGTCTTCTTAAATCTGCTCCGCGAATGGGTTGGATCCTTGGATTTGCATCCATGGCATCTCTGGGGTTGCCAGGGTTAGCCGGTTTTTGGGGGGAATTCCCAGCGATCCTGTCTGCATACAATCCAGGCGCCGGTCTGTCTGAAGAAGTCTTCCGCGTCTATATGGTGATTGCGGCAATTGGCACCGTATTGGCTGCGGGGTACTTGCTTTGGTTATACCAACGAACAGCTTTTGGTGAACCAACTGAAGAATTCGCAGAGCACAAAATAGCCGACGTTAACCGCGACGAATGGATTGCCTGGATGCCGTTCCTAATCGGCATTGTGCTATTTGGTGTCTGGCCGAACTTAATCTTTAATGTCACTGACGACGTAGTGAGTGGGATAACCGCAAGCGTCGAGGCGATTGCGGCCGGTAACTGACGATGGAAGCTCTGCTCGCCTTCTCGCGTCCTGCGCTTGATTGGCATGCCCTCGCGCCCGAACTAACGCTCCTTGCATTTGGCACCCTGATAACTGTTGTTGACATCATTTGGGATGATCGTTCGAAGCAAGCAATGCCCACCTTGGCAGGCATAGGCCTGCTTGCAACTTTGCTTCCAGTCATAACCTTGGCGCTTGATGGTACTGACCGGACAATGTTTGGTGGCGCTTACGTCGTAGATGACTTTTCGCTTGTCCTAAAGGCCCTTTTCCTAATATCGGGCTACGTAGTAATTCTCATGTCGGTTGACTACATCCGAGACGGTGACTACTACGAAAATGAGTATTACACCCTCATGCTCACCTCGTTGTTGGGCATGGTGATGATGAGTAGTTCCCGAGATCTCATTAGCGTTTTTGTTGCCCTGGAACTGCTTTCGATCCCGGCCTACATGCTGGCAGCCTGGAGGAAAGGAGGCGCCAGATCCAACGAAGCAGGACTCAAGTATTACTTAATGGGGGTTTTCGCCTCTGCCGTCATGCTCTATGGGATGTCCTTGGTATACGGGCTTGCAGGCTCAACGGCTTTCGGGGCAATAGCGGAGGAACTTGGCTCACTTGATTCAAATCCAGTCGCCATTCTCGGGATCCTTTTCATCTTGATTGGTTTTGCTTTCAAAGTTTCGGCCGTGCCCTTCCACACATGGGCACCAGATACTTATGAAGGAGCTCCCACACCCGTTACCGCCTTCCTTGCTGTTGCCTCTAAGACCGCAGGCATGGTGGCCTTAATCCAGCTCGTTTTTGTTGCCTTCGCTGGGCGCGATGATGTCGTGCAACCCTTTTTCTGGTTGATTGCTGCTTTGACGATGACGATCGGCAACCTCATCGCTCTTCGCCAGACGAATATTGTTCGTTTGCTTGCCTATTCAGGCGTTGCCCAGGGCGGCTTTATGTTGGTGCCATTTGCTGTCGCTGCTGATGCGCCGGCACGAGCGATCGAAGCTGTCGTGATCTATATGGCGATTTATGCGTTCATGAATTTGGGGGCATTTACTGTTGTCTTGGCGGTAGCTAGAAAGACGCGTTCAGGTGAAATTGATAGCTATGGGGGTCTTTTCCAATATGCCCCAGGCCTCGCCGTTGCGATGACAATTTTCTTAGCAGCGCTAGCCGGAATACCGCCGGCAGGTGGTTGGTTCGCCAAATTTGGACTTTTCAGAGCCTTATTGGATGCAGGTGGCGGTTGGGCAGCAGGTTTGGGAGTTGTAGTGGCTGTTAACACAGTTATCGCATTCGCCTATTACGCGCGTATTCTCGGCCAAATGTGGTTCCAACCAGCACCCGATGGAGATGAACGACCGGTTGTAATGACTGGTTCTTTGAAAGCGGCTCTAGCGATGACCATAATCGCAACCATGGCCTTTGGGATTTTGCCCGGTCTTGTCGGTCACTTTGGCGAGGTGTCGGTGCTGTCCGCATTGGGTGGATAGGAAAGTCAGATTGACCCGTTTTGTCGGGCATACTTCCTGATGCGCTTCGACTTGTATGCGGAAGAAGCCCTCTACGGTCCGCAGGGTTTCTACACGCAACATGGGCGAGCAGGAACTCAAGGCGGCGATTTCATCACGTCCCCCGAAACGAGCACGCTTTTTGGTGGCTGTGTGGCCTCGTATCTAGATCAGGTATGGCATGAATTGGAATGCCCGGACCCTTTTGTGGTGATCGAAGCTGGATCGGGGATTGGATCGCTTTGTCGAGACATTTTCTTGTCCATTCAAGACTGCGCAGACGCTTTGCGTTACGTCATGATTGAGCGATCAGACCACCAACGCGAAAGCGCATTTGCGCGAGTCACCGAAAGTTGCTTCATAGATCGAGAAGAAATTCCTGTAGCTGCACTGAAAGACCTTCCAGTAGGACCCTTTGTAGGAGTAGTTCTAGCCAACGAATTGCTGGATAACCTTCCACCGCGAGTTATGCGAAAGACCGCTGAAGGATGGCTCGAACTCCATGTAGAAGACGAGAACGAAGCCTGGCATCCTGCAGAAAATTCAGCTGCGACAATGGCAGCATCTCTTGCACCTAAAGCGTCCCCGGGGACAACGCTTCCATTACACGTGAAGGGTGCGGTCTGGATAAATCGCGCTATGAAACTCCTGGAGCGAGGAAGGATCTTGGCGTTTGACTACGGAGTTGAGAACTCTGAGGCGCTGCTTGATCGACCTTTAGGGGAATGGTTACGAACTTATCAAGGGCACCATCGGGCTGGAGCACCGTATAGCGAACCCGGGACTCGTGATATTACCTGCGACGTCGCATTTGACCAGTTGCCAGGTTCGCCTCGTATAAGTCTTCAGGCAGACTGGCTTGCCTCCAGAGGTATTGAAGAGATGACGCAATGGGCGCGCGAGCAGTGGCGAGACGCTGCTGCCTCACCGGACTCAACAGCAGTGGCGGCGCGACAAGTGTTAGACGAGGCTGCCTCTCTCACTAGCCGTACAGGTCTTGGAGCATTTCTCGTTGCTGAGTGGCAAATAGGTGATTAATCAGATCTCATCCGAACGCGAAGGAACTAGGGGCTAGGCTCGCAAGCTGTCGAGCCCAAGTTAGGGCGCCTTCCATAAAGGGGGATCAAGATGTCTGAACCAACGATCGAGGACTACTACGTAGAGGATCGGACCTTCGCGCCGTCAGACGCTTTTCGGAGCGAAGCCATAGTTACTGACAGAAGTCTGTATGAGGAAGCAGACGCTGACAGGTTGGGCTTTTGGGCTCGTCAGGCTCGAGAGCTTGTTACTTGGTTTGAGGACTTTGACACAGTTCTTGAATGGGACCTCCCGTTTGCTAAATGGTTTGTTGGTGGAAAGCTCAATGTTTCATACAACTGTCTTGACCGGCATGTGGAAGCAGGACTAGCAGACAAGGTTGCCTTCTATTGGGAAGGCGAACCGGGAGACACTAGGACCATTACCTATGGTGATCTTCTCGAGGAAGTATCAAAATTCGCGAATGTCTTAAAATCTATGGGAGTCGAAAAAGGTGACCGCGTCTGCATTTATATGCCGATGATCCCTGAGCTTCCAGTCGCGATGCTGGCTTGTGCGCGAATTGGGGCTCCTCACTCAATTGTCTTTGGTGGATTTTCAGCTGATTCGCTATCAGATCGAATTGATGATGCAAGTGCGAAAGTTCTCATAACTGCTGATGGTGGCTATAGGCGCGGAGACCCCTTCCCGCTCAAGGACACAGCAGATGCCTCTGTTGAAGCCACCTCGACGATTGAAAACGTGGTGGTGGTCCAGCGCACGGGTCAAGAAGTAGCGTGGAACGACTCGGTCGATCACTGGTACCACGAGTTGATGGACACAGCTTCACCTGATTGCCCGGCAGAGCACCTTGATAGTGAAGATTTGCTATATCTGCTCTACACCTCTGGTACCACAGCTAAACCCAAGGGAATTATGCACACCACGGGTGGCTACTTAACCCAAGTCGCATTCACCCACAAATATATTTTTGACCTACACGCAGACTCCGATGTTTATTGGTGTGCCGCCGACATTGGGTGGGTCACAGGTCACAGTTACATCGTTTACGGGCCATTAGCTAATGGGGCCACCTCAGTGATGTACGAAGGCACTCCTGACACCCCGCGTCCTGAATTTCGCGAAGGTGACAGAAACGATTGGCCAAAGGATCGTTTATGGGACATAGCTGAGCGATACGGGGTGACGCAGCTATACACAGCGCCGACTGCTATCCGGACCTTTATGAAGTGGGGGGCCCAGGAAGTCGAGCCGCACGATTTGTCTAGTCTGAGAGTCTTAGGAACCGTAGGGGAACCCATAAACCCAGAAGCTTGGATGTGGTATCACACACATATCGGCAGTGAACGCTGCCCGATTGTTGATACTTGGTGGCAAACCGAAACTGGTGGCCACATGATTACTCCCATGCCAGGCGTAACTACAACAAAACCCGGCTCAGCTACGCACGCTATCCCGGGTGTTGTAGTCGAAATAGTAGATGACAGTGGAAACAAGGTAGAAAAAGGCGGCGGGTACCTGACGATTACGGAACCCTGGCCGTCCATGCTCCGAGGCATATGGGGTGACCCCGAGCGTTACAAGGAAACCTATTGGTCTGAATATCCAGGTCGATATTTCGCCGGAGACGGCGCAAAGATTGATGACGATGGATATCTATGGCTGCTGGGAAGAGTCGATGATGTGATGAATGTATCGGGTCACCGAATTTCGACGACCGAAGTAGAGTCCGCGTTAGTTGATCACCCTTCTGTAGCCGAAGCGGCAGTAGTCGGGGCTACCGATGACACGACTGGTCAGGCAATAGTCGGATATTGCATCTTGAGAGGTGGAAATGATCCGAGCGACGAATTACGAGAAGAAATAAGGCAACACGTTTCGACAAAACTTGGAGCTATTGCGCGACCTAAAGCAGTAGTGCTGGTGCCTGACCTGCCCAAAACGCGTTCGGGCAAAATAATGAGACGGCTCTTG
>Ga0315327_10000299_pt1 | contig 23949 bp, 24 predicted proteins | sample M110032315metaG_FD_203460 | JGI IMG/M metagenome (GOLD analysis project Ga0315327, IMG submission 203460) | Ammonia-oxidizing marine archaeal communities from Monterey Bay, California, United States - M1 100m 32315 | ecosystem: Environmental > Aquatic > Marine > Coastal | place: USA: California... | reverse complement strand
AAACTCAAGAGCTTCAACGCATATTCCGGATCATCCTGATCCAGCATCGCAACTGTATCGAGACAGTATAGAGCCAATGTTTGATTGAGAGAAAAATCGTCCTGCAAATCGACATTGACGCTCAATTTCTGGCTATCACTTCCCGGCGGAGCAATCTCGATAATCTTGCGATCCACCAAAGCCCGAAACAATTGAAACCCTTTTTTGCGCAACCCTCGTTTCGAAAATTCCGTATTATGGCAACCATCGATCAACGACCGCATAGCCCGGCAACCATCGCCCTTGCGACTTAGCACATTCAGCAACATCCCATGCGATACCTTGAACCGTGACTCCAACGCTTCTGCCTGCGCCGATTGCAGCCGCTCAAAAGTCTGCTCGTCCCAGTGCACGTATCCACGTTCCGGTGGCTTTCGCTTCACCATCTTACGCTTTTTCTTAGGATCATTCGCAGCCTTCGATTCCAAGCGCTTATTATCGATCACATGCTCAGGAGCCAATGCCACCACAAAGCCGCGATCATCAAACCCCTTCCGACCAGCCCGCCCGCTTACTTGGTGAAAATCGCGAGCACTCAAAATGGATGTTTTAATTCCGCCATACTTGCATAGCTGAGTAAATAAAACCGTTCGTATCGGGACATTCACGCCGACGCCTAACGTATCCGTTCCACAAATAAACTTAAGCAATCCCTTTTGGGCGAACTTCTCGACCAGCACTCGATATTTCGGAAGCAAACCCGCGTGATGCAGGCCAATTCCACTCGAAAGGTACTTTTTGATCTCCTTGCCAAACGGACTGGTGAATCGGACACCACGAAGTTCCTCCGCAAGAACCTTCTTTTCCTCTTTCGTGCAGGGACTAAAGCTCATCAAGTTTTGAGCCGTATCGGATGCGGACCGCTGTGTAAAATGCACGATGTAAACTGGGTAGCGATTCAAATTCCCCAGCTTTTCCAAAGCCTCAGTCAACGGAACCTCCAAGTATTCGAATTCCAACGGCACCGGACGCTCGTTACTCGAAACCGTCACGCACTCTACTCCCGTTAGACGCTCCAAGTCCTTACTGAAAAAATGCGTTTCCCCCAATGTCGCCGAAATTAAAAGAAAACGACAATGCGGCAAAGCCAGAAGCGGAACCTGCCACGCCACGCCACGCTCATGATCAGAGTAGTAATGAAACTCATCCATAATCACGTCATTCACCCGCGCATTCTCTCCATCGCGTAACGCGATATTCGACAGAATCTCCGCTGTGCAACAAAGGATAGGCGCATTTTGATTCACGCTCGCATCCCCCGTCATCATGCCCACGTTCTCCGGCCCGAAATCCCGACAAAGCGCCAAGAACTTTTCATTCACCAAAGCCTTGATCGGACAGGTATAAACCGAACGACGTCCCAACGAGGCCGAATAATAATGCATCGCTGCCGCAACGAGCGATTTCCCTGATCCCGTAGGCGTATTAAGAATAACATGCTTATCACCGTACACCTCCAAGATTGCTTCTTCCTGAGCCGGATAAGGATCAATTCCCTTCACCTCCAAATACTCCAGAAAACGCTCTAAAATAACGTCCGAGTCCTTAGAATCAAATTTGGGCTGCAAGGGAAAATCCATGGAAGACCCGAAAGCATCCCCCACGAACGAATTTGAGCAACCTTGAAATCAAACGACACAGATAGACGATACCTTTCAATTAACCAACATTTTCATATAGATTGCAGTGCGAATTCGATTCCTTCAACTTCTCGAATATCCATGCTAAAGCCATCCAATGCTCCGCCAACTCCGACTTTCAAAATTCAGTACCCACCATCTTAAGGTCACTTCTTTGATATTGATCCTATTCTCCGCTTGCTCACCACAGGAGACTCTTTCGCCAGAAGAACGCGTTCAGGCCCAAGCGGCTTTCGAGTCCTGCTTGATTTGCCACAGCGCCCAGGAAATGCAGCGCGGCCCTATCGTTGACGGACTTCCAGCTTGGTACGCCAAACATCAGCTCGAAAAGTTCCAATCCGGCATTCGAGGACAGGTCCCCGAAAATCGTTCGGAACACTTAATGGGATCTGCCCGAGATCGATTCGTCGATCCCGAGACCATCAATTTGCTCTCCCGCTACATCGAAAGTCTCCCCCCAAAAAACCATCGAAAGGTGGTTCGGGGTGATAGCGAAAAAGGGAAGCTTGCCTACGTTTCCTGCATCACTTGCCACGGTACAAACGGCGAGGGTAATACCCTCCTGAATTCACCACCGCTAAACATCCAAGAGGACTGGTACCTTCTCGATCAATTACGCAAATTCGCCAAGGGAGCTCGAGGTTACCATTCGGATGATTTCACCGGCCAGCAAATGGCTGCGGCATTAAACGGATTAGACGACCAAACACTCAAAGACCTGATCGCCCACATTCAGACTTTTCAAAGGTAGCGGTCGATCTCCGAGCGACCATCAAAGTCATGATCTTCAAGATATGGCCGCTCGGAGATAAGCCTCGACCTATTAGGAAGCCACAAACTCTTGCAGAGCTGATTTCAGTTTTGGATAAGCAACGGTAAACACGATGATCAACGGCATCATGCCTAGCGTCGATCCGGCCATCAAAACAGCTTGGGGTGAATTTAAACTACTTCCAAACAAAGCGGCCAGGCTTAACGGCAAGGTACGTGCAGAATCGCTATGCAGTATCAGCAAAGGAATCACATGAGCATGCCAAGCTAGTACGAAATGAGCAAATCCAAACGCGATGAGAAATGGTTTCAGCAATGGCAATACCGTTAAGAAGATACGGCATTCCGACGCTCCCTCAATTCGAGCGACATCTAGAAGTTCTCGAGGAACCTGACGAAATACTCTGGTGAAAAACAAAAGCCCCAACCCGCTAACTAAGCCCGGCAAAATCACTCCCACAGGATTATCGAACAACCCAACCTCGTTCACCCAAATAAACAACGGCAGAGCCATCATCTGAACGGGTACAAGTACAACCAACACGCCAATCCCTATCCACAAATTGCGCGAACGAAAACGGTAGACGCCTAAAACGAATCCCGCCATCGACGCCAACAAAGTTCCGCCGACTCCCTGAGCAAGGGCGATGAAAATCGAGTTAAACAAACTTCGTCCGAAATTGAAGAACTCCCCTTCAATCAAAATCCCATAATATTCGCCTGTCCACTGGATTGGCCAAAACAAACTTGTGTCGAATATTTCACGATTATCCTTAAAGCTACCCAGAAACATCCAAAATAATGGATACAAAAAGACAAGAGCCACCCCGAGCATCGAGACGTTCGCCACAGTTTTCCCGATAGTCTTCAGATTCATGCTCCACCTCCTTTCCAAAAGGCACGCGGGGCGAACGCGATCAGAAATAACATTCCCGCCAACCACGGGACAATTGACAGACTGACCGCCGCGCCACTGCCGAAACCGCCACCCACAAATGCTTTCTGGTAGGCGTACGAAACAAGCAACAATCCCGCATCGTTAGTCCCACCCGATCCGCCAAACAAAACGTACGACCCTGCGAATTGAGCAAAACAATCCACCACAAGATAGATCAAACAAAACAACAATGTAGGAGCGATAAGCGGTAAAGTGATTTTTGTGAATCGTTGCCATGCATTGACTCCATCAATCTCTGCCGCATCGAGCACGTCACGCGGCCTCGCATTTAAAGCGCACAGTAGGAAAAAGGTCATAAAGCCTGTCCATCGCCACGCCGCTTGAACGACCACAGCAGACAAAATATAGTCGGGATCGGAAAGCCAATTAATCGTTTCGAATCCGAGTGGCTGGACCACCCACTGATTCAAAAGCCCTTCCTTGCCATGGAAAACCAGTAGGAACAATAGAGCGAGCACAGTCGGAGGACAGAGCCCCGGAACCATGAACGCGAAAGTCAACGGACCGCGAATCCTCCCCCAGCAGAGCCTCAAAGCATGGGCCGCCAGCAAAGCGAATCCTAAAACGAAAGCTACCGTCGCTACTGTAAAAAGCACTGTATTCCAAACAGCCCTCCAATAACGCGGATCGCCCCAGAGAGACAAATAATGCTTGAACCCAACGAAATGAGAATCGCCCCAAAGCGTGTCCGATTCAAAACTCAGACGCATACCCTGAAACAAGGGAATCGCCCAGAACATGACAAGCAAGGCAAAGAAAGGAGCCGCCAATAAAACCCGACCCCAAGAAACACGAAACTTCCCTTTTGCCAGGTCCATAGATCCTTGCGAACTATAAAATAAAGTAGCCCAGAGTTTTAGCCTGAGTCCGTTCAAATGGACCCGATTATTCAGACTAAACCACGGAGCTGCCGACTCTAGTCTTCGTCAGGCGGTCCACCACCGCTTTCGAGTTGCTCCTTGAATCGCGTCAGCGATGAACGAGCATCGCCTTCGCCGTACATGATGCCACTCAACAATCCTTCGCGAATCATGAACACCGCCATCGGACGCTTCGGATTCATCGCGATGCGAGGAATATCAGGAGCAAGCTCAACGAGAATTTGCCCCATCGAATCGTATCCGAAAAACGGTTGCGGTTGCAGCAAGCGAAGATCTTCGAAAGCAGGCTTGAAAGCAGGAAAGCTGTTCCCCTGAAGGAAACGCTGAGCATTCGCTTCGCGGTTGGTCATCACGAATTCGACGAATTCCCACGACTCGTCGATCACTTCGCTTCCCTTGTAGATTACCAAACCCTGCCCTGCGAAAGTCGATGTGCGAACGGAATCCGTTTTCGTTTCCTCGTCGCGCCAAGCTGGCAGAGGCATAATCCCCCATTCCCCTTCCAATTCTGGCGAAAACTGCTGGATCATATCCAGGCCATACCAATCGGCCCCGACAATCGCCATGATTTCGTTATTAGCCACATCGCCACCAAAAAATACTGGATCGAAAATCGTGCTGCGATCCGGCATCAATCCCACTTGAGACTGAGCCAATTCTCCCAAGAACTCCAACGTATCCACCGCCAGGTCGAAATCCGGTAACACTCCACCGTCTTCATCAAACAAATGACCGCCGCGCTGGCGCAAAAGGATACCGAAGTAACTCGGATCCAATGCCAAAAACGATTGATTTTCTGCAACAAGATCCGCCCCGATTCGCATAACATCGTCCCAAGTCTGAAACTGACTTGGAGACAGGCTGAACTGCTCGAACAAATCCCGACGATAGTACAAGACAACCGCACTCAGCGATTGCGGCAAACCGAGAACCTTTCCGCGATGGCTAAACAGTTCTAATCGTTGCGGCAGAATATCCACATCCAATTTCGCTTTCTTCACGCGATCCGTCAAATCGACGAACGGCGTATCCGCTCCCTGCAGGTACATGCCGAAGAACACCTCATCCAGCTGGACGATGTCCGGTGTATTGGTCTGCGTTTTGAATGCAATTGCTAGCTTGTCGGGCATCTCGCGAAACCCAAATGCTTGCACATTCGCCGCGAAATTCGGATCGACCTCCTTTTGGTAGAGGCGAACCATATTATCGTAGTAAATCTTATCTTGCTGCGAACTAATCCAGATATTGACCGGCTCCGCTCCCAATAGCCGGGAAAGGCAAGCCAGCATTGCGAGGAGCGATGCTGCCATCGTTCGAGAAGCATTTCGTTTTAAAGTCGTATTCATAACAATTCGATTTTCCCTGATAGGCACTATCTAGGATGACGTCGAGATCGAACATATTGGACAGGCTAAAACCATACCCTCTTCCAATTTATTCTGTATTTTCGACTCGATCGAAGTTATTTTCTCCCCTTCCTCTGTAAGTCAGCTAGCTTTTCCCGCTACGATGGCTGAAATCGGAAAAAACAATCGTCTCGTTATTTTAAAGGAAGCCCCGCACGGACTGTACCTTGACGGTGGCGATCATGGCGAAATTCTATTACCCAAAGCTCAAATCCCAGACTGGGCTTCGGTTGGAGAAACGTTATCTGTATTCGTTTATTGCGATTCGGAAGATAGAATTATTGCAACAACGAAGACACCCCTAGCCACAGTTGGTCAATTCGCTTCTTTGAAAGTTGTAGAAGTGAATAGTAAAGTCGGCGCTTTTCTTAATTGGGGACTTGAAAAAGACCTGCTCCTCCCATTTCGAGAGCAAACGCAGCGCCTCCGCGAAGGATCCAGGGCCGTGGTGTACATAAACCAGGACCCGCACAACGACCGAATCGTCGCCACCGCTCGCATACGCCGATTCGTCAGTCCATACAAAGCTTACTATCGAGTTGGTGACGCCGTCGACCTGATCGTCTTCGAAGAAACACCCCTCGGCTACAATGCCATCATCGAAAATGCCCACATCGGATTGCTCTACAAAAACGAGCTATCCGGGCCACTCGAACACGGGCAACAATTTACTGGATACATTAAAGAGATGCGTCCCGACGGCAAAATAGACCTGAGCCGAGACGCCGCTGGTTATCGTCGCGTGCTTCCGGTAGCGGAAGACATTTTCGATACCTTAGTAGATGCTGGTGGACGACTACCATTCAGCGACAAATCGCCTCCTGAACAAATTCGCGAAAAATTCGGAATCAGCAAAAAAGCATTCAAGCAAGCGATCGGCTCACTCTATAAACAACGCCGTATCGAAATAAAAGACGACGGCATAGAATTAACAAAACCCGAAAAACCAACCGACTCCTCAAAGGAGGCTACAGACCCTTAAAGTAGGAATCCAATAAGGTAACGGGGTTCTTTTTCCGGCACGAAGATGACCTGTTTTCGTTTGCTCTTTCGCCAGAAGCTTCGGTTGAAGCGATCGCCTGCCCACCCTGTCTACTCTTAGCCAAAACACGGTTTGGCTGAGTAAACGGAATCGCATTAAAATCAAGCTGCGGAATCAATTCGTCCAACATCCCATAACTGCTTTGGGCCACACCTAAGTCCCCAATCACCCCCTCATCAATCTCATTTTCGATAATATCTGCCATCGATTCCTCCTTAGCTTTCGCAGTAACAGCCACCTCAACCTCAACGGAGGCATCCACAATAGGGTTATCCATTGCCACAGGATACTTTTTTGATTCTACCAAATCCCCACCGCTCAATTCGTTCGAAACCTCAAAAGCGATCGCATCCAACGGCCTTTGACACATCACTTCCCGACCTAATTCTCGCGCCAATTCCGACAGGCGATAACTCCGCTTTCTACGCCGCAAAACGGTCTCTATTATCGAATGATCTTTTGAGTTGGTCTCCATATCCGCCCAGCCTTAAGATATTGGAACATTCGCATTTGTAAACAGCAGGATATCAATCTGCTTTCAAAGAATTGTTAAACATTAATTTCGACCGAAATTATCCCTCTATCAGGCCAAGAATCGCCCCCTTGGGCCGACCTAATTAACTAGGCCTAACCACCAATAGATTAGTATGGCAGTAAAGATCAGTTTCTTGAATCTGAAAGGAGGGGTCGGGAAGACGTCTCTCCTCGTTAACGTAGCCTCGTGCCTCGCCTATATGGGTAAACGCGTTCTTGTCGTCGATTTCGACGCTCAAAGTAACTCAAGCATATGGCTCATGCGCCTAGACCGATGGAATGCGCTCGGAAGAAATCCAAACAATTTCATCCTAAGCGCGTTCAAAGAAGAAGGTGCAGACCTACGCCAATGCATTCAAAAGGATATTATTCGCAATGCTGACGACGAAAAAGTCCTCAGCGGGCTCGATCTGATTCCAGCAAGCTTTCGCTTAATGGATCTGGAACACGAAGTATCCAACCCTTGGGGAAAGCCATTTTACGCTCATTTCCAAGAAGAACTCACAGAAATCGAAGACAAATACGATTACATCTTCTTCGATTGTCCGCCGAGCTTTTTCATAACATCGCAATGCGCCATTTTTAGCAGCGACCATATTATGGTTCCCGCAAACCCAGACGCACTCAGTATTATTGGGTTTCACTTGCTCGTAGACAAATTGGAGAGCTTTAATAAGCAAAGCTATCGTTGGCGTCAGGAACTATCGGTCCCCGAACCGCAGATCCTCGGAATATCACTCAATGCCGTGAAGCTCGGAACCAATATCGAAATCCCAATCGAACGCTTCAATGCTCAGATCGAACGATTCGCGGCCCAAGGCAAAATCCCCGAAACCGCTTGTATCTTCCCCGAGTACATTCGCCATTCCGTCTCAATCGGTCGTGCGGTAATGCAAGGCCTACCCATGGTCTTGATGAGTAAACGAGAAGCATCGATGACGGTCGCAGAAGACTACATCAAGACAGCTCAACGTATTGTCTCCCTCACGACGCAAGAGGCAGCTGCGACCTTTGGTTCAAACTAAAACAGCTTCAGGTCGAAATCCAACCGATTTCGATCTTGAGTTTTCAAAAGCTCTCGTATTTCTTTCCGCCTCCTTTCGCATCAGCGTTAGAATGTGGGGTAGTAGCTCAGTTGGATAGAGCACCTGATTTCTAATCCGGCGGTCGGGGGTTCGAATCCCTCCTACCCTACCATTCCAATACGTCATCGCCGAAAGGTACCGCAGGCTACATCGATTGATTGACGCAGACACAAAAAAGGCGGCTTCGCACCGCCTCTTGTTTCTGACTGGCTTAATATGCAGACCAGCTCAGCTCGAAGAATAGCCTATTAGTGCGAATGAGCCAGAGTGTATCGTTTCTCCATCATCTCGGCAAGCGACACCCAATTCTTCCACGCAGCCCTTAGCTCCTTCTTCAATTGCTTGATCTCAAGCAACAGAATCTGTCGGCGCTCCTCGGTGGCGACCTTCAGTTCGCGATAAGCCTTGGTCAATTCAGCCGCTTTGATTTCATAGTTCTTGGAAAGCTCTTCTAGCTTCTGTCTCAGCTCCTGGGCGGTCTCATCGATTTCATCGCGAATCCGATCAAGAAACATGCGCTTATCGTTCTTTACCAATGTTTGCTGAATACGAAGATTATTATACCAACGCAAATTGCTGACCAAACCAATTTTCGACGAAGTCCAAATCAACCATTTGGTAGGATCGAAGTGATACCAACGAATTCCATTCCGATAGTCATTCGCGATCGTGTGGTGATAATTATGGTAACCTTCCCCAAAGGTTAGCACGGCCAAAACAGCGTTATCAGCCGCAGTTTGCTCCTTCGAATATGTCCGTGAGCCCCATATGTGAGCCAGTGAATTGATAAACCAAGTACAATGGTGAATTGTGAATATCCTCAAAAGCACGCAGCCAACAAATGAAGCCATCGGCGACATAAACAGACATCCAACTCCAAACACTGCGGCATTCACACCCAAGAAAATCCATTTGTAATGTTTATGCTGAAACATAACGCGCTTATTCTTCATCAAGTCCGAAACCAAACGCTCATCCAATGGAATCGCTTCGCGAACGAACAGCCACATAACATGAGCGTACCAAAAGCCTTGGTTGATATTGTAAGGATCCTTCTTGGTATCTACGTGACTGTGGTGGATGCGGTGATCGTTCGACCAGCTTAGCGCGGACATCTGTCCAGCCAAAGCGGACATAAATAGCCAAAACCATTCGTAAGCCGGACTCGCGGCGTAGGTTTTGTGGGCGAACAAACGATGATGTCCAGCAGTAATCGCAAATCCAGACAGAATGAAAGTGCCGAAATACAGAGCGAACGTTGCTCCATTGAATTCACTGAAATACAACGGCAGCAATACAAGAAGCAGTACGTGGTAGCCGGCTATAGTCGCGAAAGTTCCCCAATTTTTAATATGCATTTTGGTAAAAAGAATTTGTTTAAAGGAGAATATGTTCAAAAAGACCACGAATAACTCGTGGAAAATTGATATTTAGCAACCTTTCATAGCTTTTTTGATTATTTTTTCCGATAAATTTATTTGCTCGGTTGCCATGCAAGAACGTCCGCATACTCCACATCGCCTCCAAAAAGATCCAAAGCGCTCCCAATCGTCAAGTCGACTCGCCCCGAGCCCAAAGCTTCCACTAAACCCATGTCATCCAAACTTCGAACTCCCCCAGCATAGGTCGAAGGTATCGGACTCGATTCGCCCAACAGTGAAACTAAGCTTTCCTCGATTCCCGACATTTTCCCTTCGACATCCACCCCATGTACCAAGAACTCAGCGCAGTACTTCGCGAGCGATTCAAGTGATTCACCCGTCACCTTAAAATCAGTAAACCGGGTCCAACGATCAGTAACCACCCAATACTCTCCACCGCGCTTCCGACAGCTCAAATCCAAAACCAGGCGTTCTGGGCCCACTTGCCGTGCCAGCGTACTCAATCTATCGTAATCGATCGCTCCCTCGCAAAACAGATAAGACGTCACAATCACGTGACTTGCTCCGGCATCCAAAAATTCGAATGCATTCTCCGGGGTAACGCCGCCTCCATACTGCAGACCTCCAGGGTAAGCGCCTAGTGCAGCTATCGCAGCTTCTCTATTTCCAGGTCCCAAAGCGATAACGTGGCCACCCAGCAAGCAATCTTCACGATAACGATCCGCATAAAAACTCGACGAACGCTTCGATTGAAAGTTCGTCTGAGTGGACCCACCACTTTCAGATAACGAACCTCCAACTATCTGGACGACTTGTCCGTCTTTTAAATCAATGCAGGGACGAAAACGCATATGGCTAAACTTTATGATAGGTTTCGCTCACGCGAGCATTCAATTTCAACAATGCACCTTCAAGGTGTTTACAGTAAGGTTCAACGTCGCCCATATTCCGAGACCTAGCATATCCAAACCTAGTGCTAAAGAAATTCCAGAGACTTCTCGAATTCCTTCTGTTCCGGCACGAAAAGCCCCAACACCGCCCAACTCGCTCCATAAAACCGTCTTTTCTAAGCGTACGACATGATCCCCAATTTTAAGCCCATTTCCCAAAAGTTTTTTCAGAATCAATTTCGTCAAAAAAAGGACCCATTATGCCAAACAGCCAAAAAAACTTGCTCCTACCCATCTTGCACTCAACTTGGTAGGCCATTTCCATATTGGTATTCGCGGCCCATCGAATCAACACACTTACACAAACGGAAAACCTAAACTATTCTCCATAACAGGTGCCTATGCGGAGCGCAAATACTCAGTCAAATCGGTTAAGCTTATTCGATTGTATCAGGCTTTGCACTTTCGAAACATAGACATCACCTTCTTGCGAGTAATGGTGCAACCCCTCTGCTAATTCATAACCATTCAACTCACCATCGCTAATTCGAAGTTCGCGACGAATCGCACGCATTCCGACATAGTGACGGTTCGTATTAAGATTATTAATATACGCCGCAAATGAATCCTTTGGCGAATCGTATTTGGTAACCTCGTAAGATTTCCCCGCAGGACGGCCACTTGGAACAATTCCACAACCAGGTTCGTAACACCACATTCCGAAAAGGTTGTCCCCTTCTCGCGCGAAACGGGACGATCCCCAGCCACTCTCAAGAGCCGCTTGCGAGAGAGCAAGCGAAGGGGGAATTTCATCGACCCGCGACAACAAATCCACAAACGTCTGCTCTTCCAAGGCATCTACCTCATCAAACTTATACCCTTCCAATAAATCATCGATGCGGGCCTTGCCTCGTCGCGACAGATCTCCCTTGCGAAGAAAATCCGCCATTAGGCGCTGAACCTCGGAACGTTCTTTCAATATTTGATCGTTCGCCTCTTCAGCGAACGGCAACATGTATTCGAAAAACGCTTGCTTACGTTCTGTTGGATTCGCAATCGAGGCGAAATTCGGCATTTCGCCCTCTTCTTCTTGAATCATCAGATCCATGAATAAAAAACCAAAAATTAAAAATAGACATGCTCCTGCGATGACGACTGCAAGATCTCGGCGAGATCCGGTTTCCATATCGACTCCCCGGAGCCATTTCAGGTTCGGTTCCCGTTTCAATGTTTTCCCTCTTTTCCCAGTTTTAAATGAACTATAAGTCCATTCGCTTCAAATGGAGGAAAATCGATCCATCCATCCAATATTCGATATATTTCGCCTTTGTCTGAACCCTATCAGTCCAGCCAAAAGACGTTTTTCCTGCATTGACCGGAGACACCAACTCCAAGCCCCCATAAACCCAATTGCGGTATTCCGCAAAGCGTTCGCTGGATATTTTAACCACCAGTTCCTTGTTCTTATGTTCAGGAACGAGCTGCAAAAAAATGTTCAATTCCTTATCCACCCGTACATCGCGAATAATTCCCCTATTAATCGCAATCGCTTGATAGGGTCCGTAAACGGGCATTGATTTCTGAGCGACGACATCCTCCGAAACCGCCTGCGGGCGCAAGGGTTCTAAACGATTTTGGCCATAGCTAACGAGACCCGCGACACAGGCCAAAACTAAGACAATACTCAAAGAAACAGACTTCATACTTAGCGAACCATAGGGTGATTCATCCCCAAGTCAAAGCTCCATCCATAAGTACATTACACCATAGGATGGATCTCTGTTTTGTCGATAACGTTAACCAAATCTTCAAAAACCCAAAGACAAACACATTTTTCGCTAGTGTCGGATTCGGTTTCGACCTGACTATTCGGGACCTTTCCAAAACGCTGCCGCTTTAAAACCCTATCGCTTTGCCGAACACTTAATCCGCTTGGAACATGGTCGTCCAAGCACCTTTGGTCCTAATGCTGGCAGAGAAGGGGTACGACATGGACATCGGTTACACAAAAACCGGGGACATCGGTTACACTTATATTTTTTAGTTTTATGCTTTAGAGGGTTGATCATGTCGAGGGTTTTGGAGCGAAGGGGGCGATGTAGGCCGCAGGCTGGAATCGCCCACCGTCGCTGCCGTAGGCGAAGTGACCTAGACGAAGAATCTAAAAAATAGTAAATTGATAGCTACAGTTTCTGGCACAAAACACCTTTGCCCGAACTGCCCCCCTCTATTTCATCTAAAAGCGCAATTCATTGAACATGCTGCAGTCAAATAGGTGCCCGCATTCGTATACGCATCTATCGATCGCCATCAACAAACTCTATTATGAACTATAACCTAATCCGCTCTACGTTCGCTTCCCTCGCAATTCTTCTGTGGGTAATCTTACCCGCAAACGCTGTGCCTTCTGACGCCCCGAAAAACGCTCTCGAGGCGACGATACTGGAACTCGTCGATGTTCTTCATGCCGACAATGCAGAACTCAGCTAAACGGCGAAACGCGAACAGATTATCGAAATCCTCAACAATGACTTCTCCTTCGACATAATCATTCAACTGACTCTAGGCCGAAATTGGACGAAACTCGATGACAAGCAAAAGGAACAAGTCACCTTGCTCATTACCGACCTGGTTCTCAGAACATATACTAGAGAACTCAACAATGGGCCTAAACCTACGTTGAAATTCGGCAAAGCCAAAGCCCTAACGGAGAGCAAAAGCAAAATTGAAATTGCCTCAAAAGTCTCGCTTAACGGAAACGAAGCAAACCTAAACTATCGCCTAGCCAACATCAAAGATCGCGGCTGGCAATTCTACGACGTTTTAGTCGAAGGCGTTAGCATGGTTAGTAATTACCGCAAGCAATTCGACGAACATTTTCAGCGGAAATCAGCGTCCGACTTGATCGACCTTCTTAAGAGCAAACTCAAAGAAGCCTGATTATGAAACACCCAAAATGGATAGCTCTTGCAGTAGGGGTTGGGCTGCTCTTCTTGTTCAGCGCTCGATCAGAAAATTTCATCGATATGAGCAACTTGATGGAAATCGACGAACTACTTGATGACGATGAAGGTTCGAATCGTGGATCAATTGCAGATCCACTCGAAGGCTTGAATCGAACGATTTTCGGAATCAACAACTTCGTATACAAGACGCTACTGAGGCCATTCACACATCAATACGTTCTAGTCGTTCCCAAAGAAGCCCGCAGAGCAGTGGGAAATTTTTTCGTCAACTTAGAGTATCCTGTGCGATTCACGGGGAGCATACTCCAACTCAAAATAGGTCATGCGACCAAAGAAACGGGTAAATTCTTGATTAATAGCACAGTCGGTATTGGCGGCTTAATCGATGTAACTAAAGAAGACCCTACTTTTGACCTACCGGAAGAAGACATCGGACAGGCATTCGGTTCCTGGGGCATAAACCACGGGTTTTATATCGTCTTACCCTTTCTGGGTCCATCAAGCCTTCGAGGCTTCGCAGGACGCCTTGGCGGTAACACTGTCGATCCCCTTTCCGAACCTTGGACACAAGTGGACGACACGCATGAACGTTTGCTCCTCCAAGGCACGGACACCATCAACGACCTTCCTGAAATAATCGACCTGTTTTACTCCATCACCAATTCAGCAATAGATCCCTACGCCGCCGTTCGTAATGGATACACTCAATATCGAGCCAATCAGGTCAAAGAATAGGACGATAAAATCGCACTAGCTAACCGACGCTAACTAGGACTCCGCTCGATTTTTAGCGTCATAGAGAACCGCTTGCTTTAGCGACTCGAGAGCTGCTTTCGTTTTCGCTTTCGTCGCCTTTAGCTCGCTTTTCTCTGCAACCGCATCATTGCCGAACAGATAGAATTTAATCTTAGGTTCCGTTCCACTTCCGCGGACCGCATATCGGTATCCATTTTCCAACTCGATGAAATACAAATCCTGCTTAGGGATTTCTTTTCTATCTGGATCATTTACCGTCTCGCGACCGAAATCGATAAAACGCTCAACTTTAGAACCTAGGAATTCCGTTGGTGGACTCGAACGATAAGTTTCCAAAATACGAGCGATTTTCGCAGCTCCCGCTGCACCCTCATATACTATCTGGCCGAGTGTCTCCAAAAAGTAGCCGTGCTGCAAATAGAGACTATCCAAGTATTCGAGAATCGTACTACCTTCCTTCTTCAAACTTGCCGCCAATTCGCAAAATATAACGCTGGCCGCATTCCCATCCTTATCGCGAACCGCGTCCGTGGGAAGGTAACCATAGCTTTCCTCGCCTCCGAAAACATAGAACGTGCTATGTTTTTGCAGCAACTTGGACCGTTCTTTTTGGCTCAACGAGTCGTAATCCAATTCCTCCCCCGTTTCGAGCTTATGAGCTAGAGTAGCGGCTTGTTCATACAAATGAAGCTTTTCGCCGATCCATTTGAACCCCGTCAGCGTATTTATGCACTTAATACCGTGCCCCTTGGCAATGGCATCTTGCAAAGGAGATGTGACGAAGGTCTTAATCAAAGCAGCTGATTCAGTTCCTCCTTCAGGGATCCATCCCATTTTCTTAAGCTTTCGAATACGATAATCTGCCAACATCGCCCCGATCTGATTGCCGGTCACGAGAATCATTTTTCCATCAGAATCAGCAGCTGCCACTCCCATGCGATCGCAATCCGGATCGGTTGCCAACAAGATGTCTACTCCGATTTCCTCCGAAAGAGCAGTCGCCAACGATAAAGCTTCGGCATTTTCCGGATTGGGTGATTTTACCGTCGGAAAATTTGAATCCTGAATCATTTGCGACTCGACCAATGAAGGTTCAACGCCAAGTCGATCTAGCGCCGGCAATGTCGAAATTGCGCCCGTGCCATGAATAGGAGTGAAAACAACCCTCAGTCCCGAATTCGCAAAGGCCCCAGGATCAATCACGGTTTCCACAACAGCATTAACGTAAGCCTCATCCAATTCAGGTCCAAGCGTCGAAACTTTATCCAAATCGATTTTCAAATACTTTTGTAGGCCATCGAAAGAAACGTTCTCAACCTCATCGATTACACTTTGATCATTTGGCGGCACCAATTGTCCGCCATCTGTAAAATAAGCTTTGTATCCATTATCGTGAGGCGGATTATGGCTCGCCGTAATAACGATCCCGCAGGTCGCCCCCAAATACCGTACAGCAAAGCTCAAATGAGGGGTCGAACGCGGACCGTCGAAAATAAACGCTTTCCCACCGCAAGTCGTCCAAATTGAAGCCGACAATTCGCAGAAAAAACGCGAAAAGTGCCTGACATCATGGGCTATCACCAACTTTGGAATCTCTCCCTTACCTTGCGTCTCTAAATGCTTTCGGGAAAACTCGAACAAACCTATGGTCGCCCGAATAACCGTGTACTCATTCAACATATTCGAACCCACCGCTGGGAAAGCGGGAACGCCGGTTTCATCCATATCTCCTTTCTCGCCTTTAGTAGGCGTTGCCCCTATCGTCCTTCCCCTCAAACCTCCGGTACCAAATGCAATCTTCTTGTAGAATCGATTATTCAGCTCTTCCGCATTCCCCGATTCGAGCAACTCTTTAAGTGCTTCATTGGACGCCAATGACAGAAACCCTCCCTCAAGCCATACTCTCAGATTGGCAGCGGCTTCGTCATGCAGCTCCCCTTCACCATTAAGGTCATCAACCAAAGCAATAAGCGAGTCATTCATTGGTCCTAGTTCTGAACGGTTACTCTCGATAATCAATATGAAATCGATCCGTAAAATTGCCGCATCCTCTTCAAAACAATATTCATCCATTTGTTTGTTGCCCGAGTACCATTATTAATCATGGTTCCGTCTCCAAGAAGACCGACTATTTCCCGTAAAAAATGTCCGAACAGGATTCCACATACATCATTGGCCACAAAAACCCGGATGCAGATGCCATTTGCTCCGCCATAGCCTACGCGAACTTAAAAATACTGCAAGGCCACAAAGGTTACATTCCTGCGCGCTGCGGCAATACGAACGCTCGTATCGATACGATCCTCCAAAAGTTTAGTCAACCGACGCCACTCTTCGTTGGCGACGTTTCTCTGCTAGTTAAGGACATCATGGTCCGGGATGTGGTTCACATCCACGAAGACGCAACGTTGTTCGAAGCGCTCCAACTCATCGACAAGTACGACGTGCGCGTCCTACCGGTGACCGACGAGAATAAGCAGCTCAAAGGTTACTTATCCATCTTTCAGATGGGCGACTATTTCATTCCGAAGTTTCAACAACCTCGCGCTATGCGTCAGGTCCATACGAGTATCAACGATGTGGTCACAACTCTCAAGGCAGACGTCATATTCGTACGCGATGAAGACAGCCTCGAGGACATGTACGTCAAAATAGGCGCGATGGATATTCGATCATTCGGAAAATTCACCGGTTCGGACGCAATTCCTTCCAACGAAACGATCATCATCGTCGGCGATCGCTGGGACATTCAGCAACGCTCCATTCAAATAGGGGTTCGTCTACTTGTGATCACAGGTAGCCTCGGGGTCGACCAAGAGGTCATTGATCTTGCTCGCGAAAAAGGCGTATCGCTAATCATCAGCCCCTACGACTCGGCTACAACCGCATGGACAATTCGAACGGCTTCGCGTATCTCCAAACTCGTCGAATCGAATAGCGTTGTGTTCGGCCCAGATCAACGCCTCGATCAAGTCAGTCGACGTATCGCCAATTCGAATGCCCAAGCATTTATGGTCACCGGCGAAGGCGACCGCCTCATCGGTCTTTTCACGAAAACCGACGTTCTCAAACCAAACAAAACGAATCTTATCCTCGTTGACCATAACGAGATGAGCCAAGCGGTTCCCGGCGCCAGCGATGTCAATATCAAGGAAGTGATCGATCATCACCGCCTAGGCATCAACACCGCTCAGCCAATCCGATTCATCAACGATCCCGTTGGCTCCACTTGCACCATCATCGCTCAGCTATTCCGGCAGAGCAACATCGAGCCCAATCCCGAGATCGCAGGTATAATGATGTCTGGAATTATCTCCGATACGCTCAACCTTACCGGACCGACCGCCACAGACCAAGATACCGAAGTCATCTCTTGGCTCGAGAAAATCGCTGGAATTCAATCCAGCGAACTAGCGATGGAGATTTTCAATAGCGGCTCCATCATACTTTCAATGGTCGCTGAAGAAGTCATCTGCTCAGACCAGAAGTTCTACGAAGAAAATGATTTCCGCTTCTCCGTTGCCCAAATCGAAGAACTTGGGTTTCGCAATTTCTGGGATCACTCCGAAGAACTTTCAGAAGCTCTCGAGAACTTCGTAGCAAGAGAAAATCTGGATTTCGCCTGCGTTCTCATAACCGACATCAATCACCACAACTCGCTTTTACTCGCCAAAGGAGACGACGAATTTATCAACAACATCTCCTACCCCTCTGTCCAAAAGGGCCTCATCTACGACCTTAAAGGCATTGTTAGTCGCAAAAAACAGTTGATTCCATTCATAACGGCCACCCTCAAAGGCGGTCCCAGAGTGAATTAACGATCTGAAAGTTGTTACTACCTTGGGGATGGTTCGGCAAGAACCAGATCCGCAACGACCGCTTGGCCGTTCACCAACAACTCCGCTCTAAATTGTCTCGCTACATCAATGGTTGAAATACGGAGCTCATCGCCGCTAAACACGGTTGGAATCGTCAGCATCGAATCATAACCTAGATTGGCTATCGCATTCTTAAAACCGCCTCCAAAGATATTCGTTAACTCGCCACATACGTCTGACACCATATCTCCGCCCAATTCGCTCGATTCAAGACCGGTGATTTTCACTGCCGCATCAGCAACGAAGTCAGTTTTCATATAAAGGTAGACCAATCCGTTGATCGCTCCTACAAAGCCAACCGACCCAATATGAATCGCCGCCACAGAATCGCCGCCAAGTTCCTTTTGCCACACTTCCCCTAATATTCTCGTAGCGCTGACTTTCGCAATCGTAACTCAGCATCGTTCTGAAAACACTCGAAAGTGAATTAGCGACAGCGGTTTGCAAACCTTCGATTGGAATATTGAGGACGCTCATTAGTTTATTTACGATAATAACTAAATCATCTACAACCTCGAAATGTTAAGCTCGATTCTAGCATGATTTCAACGAATTGCATCACCAGTCTTGCAAATCGCCGCAATTGTGAACGCCATTCCCGAGTTTGTTTTACTAATAATTGAAACGTCCCAAAACCAACCTTCAAACTCGAACTTCACCGATCCAAACCGACTACTTACAAATGGAAACCAGCTTTTACGAAACGAATAAAGCCGTAAGCGAGTATCTGCTCTTTCACTACGGAAAACCAGATGATATCTTCCTCAATGGGGTCGGCTCTACCGAAGCGCTCGATTTTCCTTCGCGTTGCGGAGAGCTTCACCAGGGATTCAAACTTAATCGCAGTCGTGCCCTCGATCTCGGTTGTGCCGTAGGCGGCGCCGCTTTCGCCATGAGCCAATCATTCGAAGAAGTTGTCGGCATCGATTTTTCCCACGCCCTCATCGAATCTGCTCAACGAATGGCAAGCGAAAGCGAAATCGCTATTCCTATTGCCGTCGAAGGCGAACTCACTCGTGACATTCCGGTCTCCTTGCCACCTAAAACGCAACCTGATCGAGTCCATTTCGAGCAAGGCGATGCAATGAATCTCGCCCCCCAGCTCGGCCGCTTCGATTTCATCCTAATGGCCAACCTCATCGACCGGCTCCCCGATCCAGCTTCGTGCCTTTCACGCATTCACGATTCTGTGAGCAAAAACGGTATCATTGCCATCACATCACCCTACACCTGGTTGGAAGAATACACACCCAAAGAGAATTGGTTAGGAGGCTACCTCCGTGACGGCTATCCCATCCGAACCCAAGATACGCTCGTCGAACTACTTGATAACCGATTCGAACTCCTTGATTCTCGTAATCTCCCTTTCCTAATCCGCGAACACGAACGCAAAAATCAGTATTCGATCGCCCAAGCCACCATTTGGAGAAAACGCTAGCCGCTTCATGACAGCCCATCCACGCATACTCGTCCTTCGAATAGGCACCTTCTTGCTCGGCCTCGCGTCACTCGTCTTTTCCGGCTGCAATTCTAGCCGCGACCCCAACACTCTCGTAGTAGGAATGGAGCTTTCCTACCCTCCATTCGAAATGACCGACGAGCATAACGTTCCGGTAGGCGTCAGTGTCGAGATAGCCAAAGCCCTAGCGGCCGATTTAGGCAAAGAGCTCAAAATCGAAAATATCCCTTTCGCCGGACTCATCCCCGCGCTCCGAACCAACAAAATCGACCTCGTCATTTCATCTATGACGCGGACCGTAGAACGCGCTCAATCCATCGATTTCTCAGCCCCCTACCTCACCACTGGATTATGTCTCCTCGTATCGAAAGAGACCTCTATATCGACCATCGCCGACCTCGATAAAGCAGGCATCCGAATCGCTGTAAAACAAGGCACTACCGGACACATTTACGCTACCAATCACATTCGCAACGCCCGCGTGCTACCCTTCGAAAAGGAAACTGCTGCGACCCTCGAAGTCTCCCAAGGAAAAGCCGACGCCTTCATTTACGACCAAATGTCGACTTACATGAATTGGAAGAAACACCCCGAAACAACACGCCCACTACTAACCCCGTTCACCCAAGAATCCTGGGCTATCGGCCTCGAAAAAGGCAACGACGAGCTACGCACCGAAATCAATCAATTCCTCAAGAACTATAAAGCCGACGGTGGATTCGAACGCTTGGGCGACCAATTTCTTTCCGAGCAAAAACACGCATTCGGAAAACTCGGATTTCCATTTTTCTTCTAGTGACCCCTCACTCCCTACTATTCGACTCCGACAGCGATGGCAAATCGCCATCGATCCAAGCCCGAGTCACCAGCTTCGCGATCGCCCTACTCGCACTTTCCGTCGTCTTATTCGCAGCATTCTACGTTCTCCAATATCAATGGAACTGGTCATCGGTATTTCGATACAAAGCAAAATTCCTGCAAGGCTGGTTAGCAACACTCGGAATCTCTAGCATTTCCCTTATTTTCAGCTTCCTCGTCGGAACCATTGCCACCGTCTGCTACAGAAGCCGATTCCTACCTCTCAAATATCTGGCGAACCTGTACGTTGAGCTCATTCGCGGCACACCGCTTCTCGTACAAATTTACCTATTTTTCTACGTAATCGCAAACGCAGCCGACATCCAAAACCGGTACTTAGTCGGCGTGCTCATTATGGCGATTTTCAGTGGAGCCTACATATCGGAAATCTTCCGTGCGGGGATTGAGGGTGTCGGACGCTCGCAATTGCTATCAGCAAAAGCCATCGGTTTTTCTGAGTATCAAACATTTCGTTACGTTATTGCTCCTCAAGCGCTCCGCAGTAGCCTTCCCGCACTCGCCGGCCAAACTGCCAATTTAATAAAAGATTCCTCGCTTCTTTCTATCATCGCCATCAGCGAGTTCACCCTTAATGCCCAAGAAGTAAATGCCTTCACCTATAGCTCATTCGAAAGCTTCTTCCCACTCGCCCTAGGCTACTTAGCCCTCACTTTGCCGATCATGAGACTCTCCAGAATTCTCGAAAAACGTCTCCGATTCGACACATGAACCTCCGCTTCGAAAACGTCACCATGCGATATGGCCAACAAAGTGCACTCGACGATTTCTCATTGTCGGTCGACAAAGTGCGGTGCGTTGCCCTCATTGGACCTTCTGGAGGCGGAAAATCCACAACATTGAGATTGTTAGCAGGATTGGAAATTCCCAGTTCCGGCAGTATCCAAATCAACGGTACGGAAATCGGATTGAGCGAGCCTCAAAGACTGGCCTATCGTAAGCGCATCGGAGTTGTTTTCCAAGCGTTCAATCTTTTTCCCCATTTCGACGCTCTAACCAATGTCGCTCTTCCACTTGAAAAAGTTCATGGATACAGCCTAAGTGCATCCATCGAAAAAGCGGAAAGCATCCTCGACCAATTCCAGCTTTCCGAACATCGATTCAAAAAACCCGCCGAACTCTCGGGCGGCCAAAACCAACGCGTCGCCATCGCCCGAGCACTCGCGCCTGACCCAGACACTATTTTCCTCGACGAACCAACTTCCGCTCTGGATCCAGAAATGACTGCCGAAGTTCTTGATGCTATCGAAAAGCTAATCGAAGCCCAAAAGGACCTCGTAATTGCCACGCACCAAATGGGGTTAGCGAGGCACGCAGCTGACCAAATTGCCATTATCGCTGAAGGTAAACTCGTCGAAACCGGCCCTGCAGCTCAAGTAATAGAAAATCCCCAATCCCCCCGCTCCCAGAAGTTCCTAGGCGCTTGTCTGAATTTCTAAGCGAGCTTCTTCGGAACAGCTTCAGCCCAAGCTACATTCGCTCGAAAACCAAAACGCTCCGATTGGCAGCGCTGGCAACAAAATCCACTCGTCGAAACCCAGCTTCTTTAGCCGAATCCGTTATTTCCTTTTCCGAGTAGCAACGGCCCTGAGTCACGTGCATCAGCAGCACTGAATACTCTGCTGTATGCAGCGGTCCCGTTTTTTCCGCATTCAAAAACATATCGTGTACGAGCAGTAAACCTCCCATCTCCAAGGCTTCCGCAGACTTCTCGAGTAGCCGCTTCACTAGGTCGATGTCCCAGTCATGTAGCACATTCGAAAATAGATGTACGTCGTACTCTTTTGGCAACGGGGCCTCGAGCATATCCATTGCAAACGTATCCACGCGACCCGTAAACCCTCGATCGGCAATCGCCTTCGCCGCAATTGCATCTACCGGTTCCTTATCCAGCACCGTCGCCTCCAAACCCGGAAAATGTGTCGCGAGCGAACAGGCGTACACCCCCGAACCTCCCGCGATATCGAGCAAACGCTTTCGACCAGACAAATCCAACCGCTTCGCCATTGCCTGAGCGAGCAATAGCCCACGGCAATCCATCATCGCCGTAAACTCCTTCGCAAAAGTTTCGGTCTCCATGGCTTTGTGCCAGTCATCCTCATTATCGCGACTAGCGAAATTCGCCGGTTCGCCTGTCTTCAAAAGCTCCAATAAATCCTTAGCTATCGGGCGATCCTCGATTACTGGGAAATACGGCCCGATGAACCACGGCGAATTTTCTACTAAATGCTCTTTTGCTTTCTCCGTAATCGATAAACAATTGCCTTCTCGTTGCACCCAACCACTAGCGACAAAGTAAGTCGTCATGACATCAACCGGTCTGTATTTGAATCCGAAATACTCGCAAATCGATTCCACGCTTTGCACCCCCCGCGAAAGCCAAGTGAAGAAGTCCACGCCTTTTAAGGCCGCTATTAGCATATCCGTGCCATAAATCGCATCGCGGTGACGGTATATGTCAGTCGGATCAGACAGGGGAGCAACGGTAAGATCGGTCATACGAACAGCCAAGCCATAGAATAATTCCAAAGCAATGTCCAAATCGGCCTAGCATAACAGCTACATCCAAGCCCGGCCTACCACTAAGGTCAGCGGCATCTTAACCATCCGCTTCTCCTCCGGGTCGCCCCAGGCCTCGCCAATTAGCTTAGCCGCATCCTTCCACCAGGCCTCCCCGTGTTCCTTAAGGCAGCGATCCGAAACCGACCAGGTACTCTTGTAATCGAGATACTGATTCAAACCCGAAAGGTTCTCTATCTCGAACTCAGGAGTTTCCAAACGATCGAATGGAAATTCGATCGAACGATAGCCGTCCCACGCCAATCGATTGTGAGCTGACCAATACGGCTCAATGAAATCGCGTATCGACGATTTAGTGACTGCATCGACACTTGGATTCACTTCATGCCAAGAATAGCAATAGCTGGCAAACACTCCCTTAGGCTTCAACGCTCGCCCGACTTCCGGCCAAAAACGATCTAGATCAAACCAATGCAATGCCTAGGCAACACTCACCAAATCGAAGGAATTCGCCTGGAAAACCCGAGACTCCGCCGCTTTAACCGTAATCGTTTATCCTCAAAAGCCTGCTCAATCTGACCAGCGCTAAGATCGGTCGCTTCGACCTCACCGAAATGTCGAGCCAATCCGAGTGCAGCCTGACCATTACCCGTCGCACAGCCCCACGCACGCTCCTGGTTATCAGTCAAACTGGCTAGGTAATTGAACAAAGCTGTTGGGTAATGAGGGTGCGACGCGGCGTAGCGAATCGATCGAATAATTGGCCAGTTTCCATAGTACGTCCCACTAATAGACAAGCCGCCAAGCTTACAAGCTCTTCAATTCCGCTATGACAGAATACGCTGCCAATGCCCAACATCGATCCA